>Ga0256406_1000929_pt1 | contig 49772 bp, 41 predicted proteins | sample RumenRJG_03DNA_FD_185986 | JGI IMG/M metagenome (GOLD analysis project Ga0256406, IMG submission 185986) | Bovine rumen microbial communities from Lethbridge, Alberta, Canada - RJG_03 | ecosystem: Host-associated > Mammals > Digestive system > Stomach > Rumen | place: Canada: Alberta | collected...
ATGGACACCCTTGGTTCTGGCTATAGCCTTCCCGCTACCGGGCGGCTTAGGGACTTTCACCCATTAGAGTGCGCCCATGCCGGGCGCACCTAAAAAAGGCGCTGTCTTCATGGGACAGCGCCTTTTTCATTCAACTTTTATTCACTTAATACGGCGGCGCAACGGGCGCAGAGGGTCGGATGATTGGGATCAGAGCCGACGGTATCGCTGTGGATCCAACAGCGTTCGCATTTTTCAGCTGTCGACGGGGCGACGACGACTTTCATATCAGCATGGTCTTCACCGGCAACGGCATCAGCCGGAGCTTCGCCTTTGACCAGTTTGGCTTCGCTGACGATGAGCAGCGTAGCCAGCTGATCCTGCCACTGGCTGAGGAAATCGTAATCTTCGCCATCGGCATAGATAGTGACGGCAGCGTCGAGAGCATGGCCGATTTTGTGTTCTTTACGAGCGCCTTCGAGGACACGCGTCAAATCGCGGCGGTACGACAAGAACTGAGCCCAGCGGGCATCGAGGTCGGCGTCGAGGTATTCTTTATGAGCTTTCGGCCAATCCGTGAGGAGGACACTTTCTTCCTTGCCTTCGACAGCCGGCATGTTCTGCCATACTTCTTCTGCCGTGAAGGACAGGACCGGTGCGACGATCTTGACCAGCGTATCGAGGATGACGTACATAGCCGACTGGGCGCTGCGGCGGATCTGGGAATCAGCCTTTTCCGTGTACAGGCGGTCTTTGATGACATCCAGGTACATGGCACTCAAATCGACGGTGCAGAAGTTGTGGATAGCGTGGTACATGACGTGGAACTGGTAATTTTCATAAGCGTCGGTGACTTCTTCGAAGACCTGTTCCAGGCGCAGGAGAGCCCATTTATCGAGGTCCGTCATGTCCTGGTAGGCAATCATATCCTTCGCCGGATCGAAGTCAGCCAGGTTGCCCAGGAGGTAACGGAAGGTGTTGCGGATCTTGCGGTAGACGTCGGAGAGCTGTTTCAAGATCTTCGGCGACAAGCGGATATCACCCTGATAATCAGCCGACGATACCCACAGGCGGAGGACATCAGCACCATATTTTTCGATGACTTCCTGCGGAGCGACGGTGTTGCCGACAGATTTACTCATCTTGCGGCCTTCGCCGTCGACAGTGAAGCCGTGAGTCAAGACCGATTTATACGGTGCATAGCCGTTGACAGCGACCGACGTGAGCAGGGAGCTGTTGAACCAGCCGCGATGCTGGTCCGAGCCTTCCAGGTACATTTCGCAGGGATAATCGAGGTCCGGATCGTTTTTCAGTACGCCCTGATGGGTGCAGCCGCTGTCGAACCAGACGTCCATGATATCCGTTTCCTTGCGGAAGTGTGTACCGCCGCAGTGCGGGCATTTATAGCCTTCCGGCATGAGTTCCTTGACGTCGTGCATCCACCACGTATCGGACCCTTCTTTAGCAAACATCTTCTGCAGATGAGCGATGGTTTCGTCGTTGATGATGTGTTCCCCGCAGTCTTCGCAGTAGAAGATAGGAATAGGCACGCCCCAGACACGCTGACGGGAAATGCACCAGTCACCGCGGTCGTGAATCATGTTGTAAATGCGGTCGTGGCCCCAGGACGGAATCCATTTGACCGTATCGATTGCGTCGAGTGCTTTCTGGCGGAAACCGTCAACCGAAGCAAACCACTGTTCCGTAGCGCGGTAGATGATCGGTTCCTTGCAGCGCCAGCAGTGCGGATACTGATGGCGGAAAGTGCTCTTGGCAAAAAGGGCGCCCAGTTCAGCTAATTTTTTGATGACCGGTACGTTCGTATCGAAGACAAACTGACCTTCAAAACCAGGAACCTTGTCGGTATAACGGCCTGTGCCGTCGACCGTGCCCAGCGGTTTGAGGCCCCAAGCAGCATATTTCTTGCAGACATCAAAGTCGTCCTGGCCATGGTCCGGAGCGGTATGGACGAGGCCGGTACCAGCTTCGAGCGTGACGTGGTCGCCGAGGATGATGGGAACCTTGCGGTCGTAGAAGGGATGCTTGAAGACCAAGCCTTCGAGCTGCTTGCCTGTCATGACGTCCGGCAGGACTTCGTAGTCTTCGACTTTGCCAGCTTTCATGGTCGGTTCGACCAAATCTTTGGCCATGAGCAGGTATTCATCGCCGATGCGGACCCAGACGTATTCAAAGTTTTCGTTGGCACTGATGGCAACGTTGCAAGGAATGGTCCAAGGCGTCGTCGTCCAAATGAGGGCGAAGACTTTGTCCGGGTCAGCGCCTTTCGGCATATGGCAATTGAGGTCGACGGACTTGAATTTAACGTAAATGGAGAAGGATTTATCATCCTTGTATTCGATTTCAGCTTCAGCCAGGGCCGTTTCGCAGTGCGGGCACCAGTAAACGGTCTTCAGGCCTTTGTAGATATAGCCTTTCTTGGCCATTTCGCCAAAGACGCCGATCTGAGCGACTTCGACGGGTTTGCGCAGGGTCAGGTACGGATGGTCCCAATCGCCGAGGACGCCGAGGCGGATGAAGTCTTTCTTCTGTTCTTCTACGCGGGCCAGGGCGTAGTCACGGCATTTGGCGCGCAAGTCGAGCGGTGCCATTTCGTGACGGTTCAGGCCCGTATCCTTGATGACGGCGTGTTCGATAGGAAGGCCGTGCGTATCCCAGCCGGGAACGTATTTCGTGTAGCAGCCCTGCTGGGTCTTGTATTTGAGGATAATATCTTTTAATACTTTATTCAATGCATGGCCGATGTGAATCTTGCCATTGGCATACGGAGGACCATCGTGAAGAATGAACTTAGGAGCACCGTCCCGTTTCTTCAAGCGTTTTTCATAAATCTTGTTGTCCTGCCAGAATTTCAAAAAGTCCGGTTCCCGTTTCGGCAAGTTGCCGCGCATGGGGAAATCGGTCTGAGGCAGATGTAAAGTCTTACCGTAATCCATTATGTTTCCTCCTCTGAATCTGTGAAAAAAAATAACGTCTCCGTCCCAAAAGGGACGAAGACGTAATCACCGTGGTACCACCCTATTGACTGCCGGAGCAGCCACTTTGACGCGCAATAACGACGCGACCCGGCAGCTGGTTCGCAGCTGCAGCTCCCAAGTGATCCGCCAGCATACGGCCTTTGCCGGGCTCTCACTATCCCCGGTTCGCTGAAAAGGCGTAGGCGACACTGGCCGTCTTGTTCATCGCTTTTCATTTTTTATGACAATTACTTGTACATAGACGTATTGTAAAGGCTTCTCCCCCATTTGTCAAGAGGATTACTTCCAATATTGGACCGTACTTTCATCGATACCGATGGAAGCCGCCTTGAAGACAGGGTTCTTGCCTTCCTTCTTCTGCTGCTGGTAGTCGCGCATAGCTTTGACAGCCGTATTGCCCAGGATGAAGCAGGCCGGGATGTTGATGAAGCACATGACAGCCATGAGGATATCGGCAATATCCCAGACAGCGGCCATGGACATGCCGGCGCCGACGAAGACGACGAGGACGCAGACAATGCGGAAGGTATTGACGAAACCGTGGGACGGAGCCCCCTTGTGGATAAAGCGGATGCAGTTATCGACGTAGAACAGGTTGCCGATGAGCGTAGAGAAGCCGAAGAGGAGCATACAAATCGTAATCAGGAGCGGACCGAAGCCGCCGAAGACGGCTGTCGCTGCATGCTGGACATAAGCTGCACCGGCTACTTCCTTGGTGATGGGCACGCCCGAGAAAAGGCCCATGAAAGCCGTGGCACTGCAGACCAGGAGGGTGTCGATGAAGACCGACAGCATCTGGACCAGGCCCTGTTTAACCGGATGGCTGACATCGGCTGCGGCTGCCGCATTCGGTGCCGAACCGATACCGGCTTCATTGGAATAGAGGCCGCGCTTGATACCATAGATCATGCAGGAGCCGGAGATGCCGCCGAGGATGGACTGGAAATCGAAGGCATCGGCAAAAATCATGGCGAAGACCTGTGGCAGGCTGGTGATGTGGAAAAGGATGACGATGAGGGCTGCCAGGATATAGACGCCGCCCATGACCGGAACCAGGACCGATGTGACCTTGATGATACGCTGGCCGCCGCCGATGAGGCAGTATGCGACGAGAGCGGCAAAGACAGCGCCGATGATCCACGGCGTCGTCGTCGGGTCGTAGAAACTGTAGACGAGGAACGTCGACTGCATGTTGAACGAACAGAGCAGATTGAAGCCGCCAGCATACGTCACGATCAAGGCAAAGGCAAAGAGGACGCCGAGCCAGCGCTGATGCATGGCCGTTTCAATGTAGTAGGCCGGGCCGCCGTAGCTGTGGCCTAAGGGATTGCGGCGCTTGTAAATCTGGGCCAACGTACTTTCAATAAAGGCCGTCGCCCCGCCGATGATGGCTAAAAGCCACATCCAGAAGACAGCGCCGGGACCACCCAGGCAAATTGCCGTCGATACGCCGATAATATTGCCCGTACCGACACGGGACGCCGTCGAAACCATAAGGGCCTGGAAAGACGATACTTTCCCGGCTTCTGTCGGTTTTTCCATGACGACACGGATACTCTCCGGGAACAGGCGCAGCTGGACACAGCGCGTCTTCCAGGAAAAAATAAGGCCGGCTGCGATGAGGATGACCATTAAAATAGGATAATAAAGGACATCATCGAGATAGTTCAGGACAGCCATAATCATAGAATCACATCCTTACTATAAAACAAAAAAAGTATAAAATAAATAAAGAAGTTCTTTAAAAATGATAAAGGATTCTATGATAATTTGTCAATAGGTTATGGAGGAATGGTCCTACCCCGTTCCTATCCTCCCGCCCCTGTAGTATAATGAAAAGGAAAGGCAGTGATTCCCATGACATCTATTGAACAAGTAATACAAAAAGCCATCGCCTTCGACCACGGCGACGCCCGGCGCATCCACCATTTCCTCAAGGTCTACGCCTACGCCGACACCATCGGCCGCCTGGAAGGACTGCCGGCAGACCAGCAGGACATCCTGCGGACAGCCGCCGTCCTCCACGACATCGGCATCCACGCAGCCGAAGAAAAATACGGTTCCTCGTCGGGCAAATACCAGGAAATCGAAGGTCCCGCCCCGGCCAGGGCCATCCTGGAAGAACTCGGTGCTGACGAAAAGCTCATCGACCGGGTCTGCTTCCTCATCGCCCACCACCACACCTACGACAGCATCGACGGCCTGGACTACCAGATACTCCTGGAAGCCGATTTTTTGGTCAACGCCTATGAAGACCAACTGAAACCGGAAGCCATTGCCACCTTCCGCGACAAGGTATTCCGTACCCCATCGGGTCTGCAATTATTAAAAGATACGTATCATGTGTGAAAGGAGCCCTTACGATGACAGATATTGAAAAATTCGTCGACATGGTCAAAAATTCCGATAACATCGTCTTCTTCGGCGGCGCCGGCGTCTCGACGGAAAGCGGCATCCCCGATTTCCGCAGCACCGACGGCCTGTACAACCAGCACTATAAATACCCGCCCGAAACGATCCTCAGCCATTCCTTCTTCATGGACAACACGGAAGAATTTTACCGCTTCTACCGCGACAAGATGCTGGCCCTCGACGCCCAGCCCAACATGGCCCATATCAAACTGGCCGAACTGGAAAAAGCGGGCAAACTAAAAGCCATCGTCACCCAGAACATCGACGGCCTGCACCAGAAAGCGGGCAGCCAAAACGTCTTGGAACTACACGGCAGCGTCCATCGTAACTTCTGCATGCACTGCAACAAGTTCTTCGACGCCGAATACATGAAGAATTCCACAGGCATCCCCAAGTGCGACGCCTGCGGCGGCATCATCAAGCCTGACGTCGTCCTCTATGAAGAAGGCCTGGACAACGACGTCATCGAACAGTCCCTGTACTACATCAGCCACGCCGATATGCTCATCATCGGCGGCACGAGCCTCGTCGTCTACCCAGCAGCCGGTCTGGTCCGTTACTACCGCGGCCATAAACTGGTCTTGATCAACAAATCCAGTACGGACATGGACAGCGCAGCCGACCTGGTGCTCCACGACCCGATTGGTGAAGTCTTCAGCCACGTAAAATTATAAATAAAAAGTAAACTTTCTTCTCATTTGACACACAATCATAACGTGCCGTAGTATACTAAATGCAATGTATAATTTTATGCGTTTTTCTGCATACGCAAAAAGAACGAGAAGAAAGAAGGTCTTTGATTCGTGAAGAAACAAGTAGTCTGTACCCTGACAGCCGCCTTAGCTGTCACTTCCCTGTCGGCCTTAGCCGCGAATCCCTTTGTCGATGTCCCGTCTGACAGCTGGGCTTACAAGTCCGTCGTCGAACTGGCCGACGCCGGTATCATCCAGGGCGTCGACGGTCAGTATTTCCAGGGCCATCGCAACATCACCCGCTACGAAGCCGCTGAAATGGTCGCCAAGGCCATGGCCCATATGGACAAAGCCTCTGTCGAACAGCGGGCCCTGATCAACAAGCTGGCTGACGAATATGCCGACGAACTGAACAACCTCGGCGTCCGCGTGACCAACCTGGAAAACCGCGTCGGCAACACCCGCGTTTTCGGCGATGCCTTCGTCCGTTACCGTTACCAGAACGGCAACAAGAAGAACGACAATTCCTGGGATACGCGCTTCCGCATCCGTGCCCAAGGCCAGGTCAATGACCGCACCAAGGTCACAGCCGGTGTCAGCACGGGCTTTCGCCCCTTCGCCAGCAACAAAGCCGCTTCTGACGAAGGCAACAACCCCTATATGGATTTAGCCAAAGTGGATTACAACTTCGGCAGCAAGAACTGGGAACTCAGCGTCGGCCGCAATGACGTCTACCGCATCGGCCGCGACGCCTATGGTCTGCAGTACTTCGATGCCCTGGACGGCGCCGAACTGCGCTATCACAACGATAACCTGGCCATCACCACGGGCTACGGCAAATTCAAGGACGGCAAGAAGCCCGGCGTCGATACGGTGAAACCTATTTCCGACGCCCATTCGGACCACTTCAGTACCGACGGCTTGAAGACGGGCTACGGCGAAATCGACGTCTTCTTCGGCGGCGGCAAAGCAGCCCGTTCCGAAGCCGGCATTTACTACAACCGCCTCCACCAGTCCAACCACAGCTCGGGAGAAGACTATTTCGCCAAATACATTGCCGGCTACTTCGCCCGCGGCAACTACGGCAAGTGGAGCGCCCTGGCCAACTACGAACACATCGGCTTCAACGCAGGTGTCAAGAACGTCGACGGCCAGGATTACGGCGACGCCTGGATGGGCAAACTCCAGTACGGCAATGCGTCCTTCGCCGCTCCCGGCAGCTGGGATACGTGGCTGGAATACCTCGACCTCGACGACGGCTCCTTCCTCGGCGGCAACCCCTTCACGTGGCGTTTCTCCAGCGACATGGATAACCAGCGCAGCTGGGGTATCGGCGTCGACTACATCGTCGCCAAGAACCTGAAATTCAGCGTCATGCAGTCCTTTGCCAGCCAGGCCAAGACCGGCAGCCAGGATCCCCACGAAATGACCCGCATCCACTTCCAGATGCTGTTTTAAGTAGGGGACGCCCAAAGGGCGTCCCGCTGTCCGCAGTTCGCCCACGTGGCGACCCCTACAGTACAAAAAAGAGGCTATCGCATAAGCATTTTTACTTAATGCGACAGCCTCTTTTTACATATGGGCAATACACCCCTTAGAAATAGACCAGTGTGACGCCGGCACCGCCGCCGTCTACGTCGTCGAGCTGGTATTTCTTGACGAACGGCTGGTCGTCGAGGAAGGCGTGGATCTGGCGGCGCAGGGCACCACTGCCCTTGCCGTGGATGATCTTGACCGGGCTGAAACCGGCAGCCAAGGCTTGGTCCAGGAAGCGTTCGACTTCCGGCAGGGCTTCGCTGAACGTCTTGCCGATGATGTTCAACTCCGTCGCTACGCTGGACGTGCGGATAGGCCGGTATGACGAAGCGGCAGCCGCTTTCTTTTCGGCCTGTTTTTCTTTCTTCAATTCGTCCAGGTACGGCGCGCTGACATCTTTGAACTTGACGCGGACCGTCATGCCCCGGACGGAGACGGTGAGCTGTTTGCTGCCGATGTCTTCGACCGTGCCGACACTGTCCAGGTTATTGACGAAGACCTGCTGGCCGACTTTCAGCTTCGACAGGTCGATGGGGTCGCGCTGAGGCTTTTCGGCTTCAGGCAGGGAAATCTGCTGGATGGCCCGGCGGGCCTTGTCGATAGCCTTGGCCTTTTCCCGGTCCGTCCCCTCTTTGGACTGGGCCTTCAGTTCACGGATAATCTTTTCCGCTTCGACGCGGAGGTTGCGCTTGAGGTCGACGGCATCGCGGCGGCTGGCATCGATGATATCCTGCCGCTTGGACGTGACCTTATCCTTTTCTTTGCGCAGATCGTCTTCCAGTTTCCGCGCTTCACGCAGGCGGTATTCTAGTTCAGCCTGTTCTTCATCCATCTTTTTGGCCTGTGCATTGAGCTGGGTCAGGACTTTTTCCATATCCATGTCCTGCGCCTTGCTGCGCAGGTCTTTTGCTTTTTCCAGGATGTCCTTGGGCATACCCAGGCGTTCGCTGATGCTGAAAGCATGAGAACTGCCGGCCGAACCGATGCGCAATTTATACGTCGGTTTCAGTGTTTCCATATCGAATTCGACGTGGCCGTTTTCGATGCCCGGCGTATTATAGGCATAGTTCTTGAGGTCGTTGTAATGAGTGGTGACCATGACATACGACCCTTTCTGATAAAAGGCATCGAGGATGGCAATGGCGATGGCACTGCCTTCGGCCGGGTCCGTGCCGGAACCGAGTTCGTCCGCCAGGATGAGGTCGTCCGGGCCGCAGTGCTTGAGGATGTAGATGAGCTGCTTCATATGGCTGGAAAAAGTACTCAAGTTCTGAGAAATATCCTGTTCGTCGCCGATATCGGAAAAGACGTCGCGGAAGACGGGCAGTTCCGACGATTCACTGACAGGAATGAACAGGCCGGCTTGATGCATGAGAACCAAAAGGCCCAAGGTCTTCATGGAAACAGTCTTGCCACCTGTATTGGAGCCAGTAATGAGCAGGATGCGGTAATCGCCGCCGATGACGATGGTGTTGGGCACGACGTGTTTGGCGTCGATAAGAGGATGGCGGGCCTGGATGAGCTTGATTTCCCGCGTCTTAGAAACAGCCGGACGGCAGGCTTTCATCTTCAAGGCTAACTGGGCCTTGGCAAAGGCAAATTCCAGCTGGCCTACACATTTCGTGCTGTCATACAAATCGTTGTACTGCTGCTGTACTTTCGCTGTCAGACGGCGGAAAATGCGTTCGATTTCCTTCGTTTCGCCAATGCGGGCGGCCTGTAAGTCGTTGTTGGCATTGACGATGGCCAACGGTTCGACATAGAGCGTCGAGCCACTGGCCGACGTATCATGGACGATACCCGGAAAAGCATGGCGGTATTCCTGCTTGATAGGAATGACATAACGGTTATTGCGCACGGTGACCAGGGCATCTTGGAAATACTTCTGGTATTCCTTATTCTGCAAGACATTATTGACGTAGCGCTTGGTCTGCCGTTCCAGTTCGACGATGCGGCTGCGCAGGCGCATCAATTCCGGCGACGCATTGTCCCGTATTTGGCGATTGTTGTCAAAGACCGTCGCGAAAGAATGGGACAACTGGGAAAAATCACCGATAACGTCGGCCTGTTCGGCCAGCTGAGGATATTCGGCGCCGCGGTCGGCAAAGAAAGACCGGATTTCCCCATAATGCTGAAGATTATTCCAGATATCGATACATTCATGCGAATCAAGGGTCACTTCGCGCTTAGCCTTTTCCAGAGACGGCCGGATATCGACGATACCGCCGAAGGGCGTACTCGTTTCCGTCTGCATACAGCGGACGGCTTCTTCTGTATCAGTCAGATTCCGTTCAATGACTTCGCTGTCGTTCACCGGTCTCAGGCGGCGGGCGATTTCCTTGGACAAACGGGACGGTGCCAGGCGGACCAGCATGTTCTGGACCTGATAGAATCCCAAAATCCGCATACTTCTTTTATTCATAAATCATACTACTCCTATTATTATAAAATTCCGTGGAAGAAATGGCCCCGCGTCACCGTCTGGTCTTCCTTCCCTAAGAGCATCGTTTCCGTCCCATCGCAGAGGCGGCGGTAACGGCTGACTTGCTGGCCGATCCACTGGGGATTGCGGCCGCGGCCTTCGATGCGGATGGCGGCGATGCCAGCGCGGCGCAGGTCTTTATAATACGGCGCCATATCCAGGTCACGGCTGTTGAGGATATGGTTACGGCAATACTGGTCAGTAACGACAGGGAACGTTTCATCCCGCCGGTCCCGTAAGGCATAGGCACCACGGGCACAGACTCCAGGGCATCCTTTCTTCTGGCCCTTGCCAGCAAAGGAAGAAATAACACACGATTCGGTAACCATCATTTCTGCCCGCCCTTGGACAACGGCTTCGATGGGACAGCCGCTCAGACGGACCATCTCCTTCATCTGGCGCAGTGTCGCTTCGACAGACGCCGTCACGGCAGTACAGCCCAAAGCCGTATAGACCTGGGCCGCCTGGCTGTTGAAAATATTGAGGGACCAGTCCGCCCGGACTGGCAGGGTGACGTTCAAATCTTCCAACATCGTAAATACGGCCATAGCCCCAACATAGATACCATCGATGCCAGCGGCAATAGCCCGTTCCAGTTCATTCTGGACAGCTGCCCGGTGTTCTTCGCGGACGATACGCGGCGTAGCCGCCCACAGGGCAGCCCCTTGTTCATGCGCTGCCTGGACGGCGGCCTGCCAAGCCTTGGTACCAAAGGGATGGTGATGATACGATTCGCCGCCAAAGAGGATGATATCGGCGCCATGAGCTACCGCCGCGGCGACGCCGTCAACGCTGTCACAGCGGACGATGAGCTGCATAGCCTGGCCGGATTCATCCGGCAAAGTCGAAGACTGCCAATCCGGAGCCGTACCGGCTTTGGGCCGCGGATAATCAGCCAGGATACAGTCGATCAAAGCCTGTACAGCCTGACGGCGAAGGCCGTTGAGGACGCTGGCCGGAATCATCTTCGTTTCATCCCAGACGGTCACACTGGCCAAGACAAAAGGCGTGTCGCCCAAGCGGCCGACCTGTCCCTGGACATAGTCGGCCGTCGCTGGCCGTTGACGGGCCGGTTCAGGCTGGAAATCGGCCACAGCCGATGCAGTATGGCCATTTTCATCCCACAAAGTCAATCGCAAATTCCCATCTTCTGCCACATCGACGTGGCCGTAGATGGAAAGCTTTCGAGTCAAGCCGCCGACTACGTCGTCGGCCGTCTGCCGGCCCGATGGATTCCGCTCAGCCAGTGTATGGCGGCTGACGCAATTTCCGAGGAAATCGGCTTGATAACTGCGATTAAAGGCGCTTTCCAAAAGGGCTGCCGCTTCCCGATGAGCGGCCTTTCGCTGCTGCGGACTCTGGTAATGGGCATCGATGACCTTTCGGTACGCTGAAACGACAGTCCGCACATAGGTATCGCCCTTCATGCGGCCTTCGATTTTAAAAGACGTAACACCGGCATCGAGCAATTCATCCATATAATCGAGGGACTTCAAATCTTTTAAGCTGAGGACATACGCTTCGTGTTTCATGACAGGTTCGCCATCACAGAGCAGGGTATATGGCTGACGGCAGGGCTGGGCACAGGCACCTCGGTTGCCACTGCGGCCGCCGAGGAAACTGCTCATCAGGCACTGGCCAGAATAAGCCATGCACGACGCACCGTGGATGAAAACTTCAATGGGAATAGACGATTGAGAACAGATGAAGCGGATTTCCTGAGCCGACAACTCACGCGACAAGACAGCCTGTGTGAAACCATTGGCTTCCAAGAAACGGACGCCGTCCAAATCGGCTACCGTCATCTGCGTACTGCCGTGAAGTGGCAGGTTGGGAGCGACTTTCCGGGCCAGGGCCGCTACGGCCAGGTCCTGGACGATGATGCCATCGACGCCGAACGAGTCGAGGCGTTGCAAATACGCAGACAAAGCCTCTAATTCCGTGTCCGCCATAAGGATGTTGACGGTGACATAGACTTTGACGCCAAATAAATGAGCCGTCCGGACAGCCTGGCCGATTTCGGCATCGTCGAGATTATGAGCAAATTTGCGGGCATTGAAGCCTTTCCCGCCAAAATAAACGGCATCGGCACCGGCGTCAATGGCGGTGAGTACATTTTCTAAAGAGCCTGCCGGGGCTAATAATTCTGCCATGAAATTCCTCCTGTGATAATAATAGTGGTTCGTGGTTCGTAGGGACTGTCACATGAATGCAATATACCATCATGGCGTTCCCCTTCTCTTTTATGTTTGAGGTTTGATGTTTGACGTTTGAGGCAATGGATTGAAATTTAACCTCCTCCACATCAAACATCAAACTTTCAACTTCAAACTCGCAACGTTAACGGTTCCCTGTCAATTGCTGGTAAATATGAGTGAGCAATTCCGCCGTGACCGGATACGGCGTGCGCTGGACGCCGCCAGTGGGCAAAGTCATGGTGACGAATTTCTTGATTTCTTCATCACTCAGGTCGACCGTATCGCCCATGAGGTCCTCCATGAGAGCCGTAAAATCGTCGAGACCCGCCAGGCCCAGGATAGCCCAGACCTTTTCCGCCTTGTCGGCCATCGTTTCTTCCATGAGCTTCATGTATGCCGGCAGGAGCAGGCCATTGGCCCGGCCGTGGCTGAGTCCTTTATAATACGTCAGCATATAGCCCATACTGTGGACCATCGTCGTTCCCGTCTGGGCAATCGTGATGCCGGCCAGGGTCGACCCATAGAGCAGGTCTTCCCGGACGACAGGCGAAACATCGCCCTTGAGGTCCGTCAAGTGGACGCCGAGGAAACGCATAGCCTCTTCCGCCCAGACATCGCTCATCGGCGTCGATGCCGTAGACATATAGCCTTCGACAGCGTGGGACAAAGCATCAATGGCCGTATCAATCGTAACCGTTTCAGGGACGCTTTCCGTAAAAGCCGGATCCACAAAGGCATACGTCGGGAAAATGAGAGGTGTGTTGATAGACTGCTTGGTTCCGGCCTTGGGATTCGTCAAGACACTGACCTTGGTCACTTCACTGCCCGTCCCGGCCGTCGTCGGTACGGCGACGATGGGCAAGGGCTTGCGGTACGGGCCGGTAAACAACTGTTCATCATCCAGCTCCTGCTCCTGCGTGCAGACCAGGGCGATGGCCTTGGCCGCATCCATGGGCGAACCGCCGCCGATACCGATGACGAAATCGACGCCCTTTTCCAAGGCCAATGCAGCGGCCTTGCGGATCGTCGCTACAGACGGATTATTTTCGACCTCATCAAAGAGGAACCAGGAAATCCCCAATTCATCCAGCTTTTCCACAACAGCAGCCTGGGACCCATTCACCTTGGCCGAATGACGCCCCGTGACCAGCAGCGCCTTGCGTCCCAGATCAGCCAGCACTTCGCCGGACTGAGCGATACAGCCCTTTCCAAAAAATACCTTCGTCGGCATATAATACGTAAACATGCGGATTCCCCCTTTTTTAAGTTATCTTGAATTTATCATAAATACTAAGCTTACACTTAATAATAAAATTATCCATAGCATATATATTTTATCATGTTTATGGGCAAGAGAAAAGCAAGCAAGCGTGCCCAAAGGATGCAATCATCTCATTTGAACACGCCTGCGATATAAAGCATATAGAAATTTATCTCATCAAATCATTTTATCAACTTCAGTTAGCACTTCGTCCAAAATAGTCATCGCCTTTCGCAGCTGTTCTTCGGTGATAATCAACGGCGGTGCAACAATAATCATATTTTCATGAGAATATGTATAAAATCCTTTAGAAATCAATGTCTTAATAATTTTTGGCATAATTCCTTCCGGGTCTCGCCCAAAAGGTACCATCGGTTCTTTCGTTGTTTTATCTTTAACTAATTCTAAGGCAGACCAAAGACCAATATAGCGGACATCACCTATGCAAGCATGCTTAGCCTTCATCCCTTCTTCTATATCACCTAATATCTTTCCCATTTCGTTAACATGATCAAGAATATGGGTTTTATCATAATAATTCAAGCAGGCAATCCCTGCCGCACAAGCTAAAGGATGCCCACTATAAGTCAAACCACACGAAAGTACATGGTCATCAAAAAAGGCTGATATCTTTTTAGATACCGCGACCCCACCGAGCTGTACATATCCGCAAGTAATGCCCTTAGCAAAAGACACTATATCCGGTTTTACATTGAAATGTTCAAAGGCAAACATCTTACCCGTGCGGCACCATCCCGCCATGACTTCATCACAAATCATCATAATACCGAATTCATCACAGATTTTACGAACACCCTGCAAATAACCTTTCGGCGGAATAATAATGCCATTTGAACCAGTAATCGTTTCTAAGATAATAGCTGCAATGGTATCAGGATTTTCATAAATAACCTGTTCCCGCAATTTAGTCATATAAAACTTTGTCGCTTCTTCTTCACTATCAAAGGAGACGGCTTCCCGATACAAATAGGGATCAAAAAATTTGATGAAGCCTGGGATGCCTGGTTCAACAGCATACCGCCGTGGTTCGCCTGAGACATTCCCCGCACCAAATGATGAGCCATGATAACTGCGATATCGGCTCATGATTTTATAACGCCCCGTATATAGCCGGGCAATTTTCACAGCATTTTCATTGGCATCAGCGCCCCCATTCGTAAAGAAAACCTTTCCCATATTATCCGGCATCCGATCAATGACCATCTTAGCTAACTTAGCCCGTGGTTCCACGGCAAAAGCAGGAGATAAAAAGCAAAATTTATCTGCCTGTTCTTTTATAGCCTGAATAATATCCTGATTTCCATGCCCCACATTGGAATTAACTAATTCAGAAGACATATCCATGTATTGCTTTCCATCAGCGTCCCATAAATAAATACCATCCGCTTTGGTAATGACTAACGGGTCTAAATTTCCCTGTTTTGCCCAAGAATGAAGATTATATGCTAAATCCATTTCTTTAATTTCTGCACCTGTCATCATAAGCATCTCCTTCTCATCTTCTGATATAAAACAAAAAAGCAACGATTCTCTATTCTAAGAGCCTCATTGCTTTCTTTTGTTGTGCTTATTATATACTGTCGAAACAAGAGCTTCAATGCGCAAAATCATCAACATTTTTGTATGTTTGCACAAAATACTCATAACAATCTGCGAATTTTAAACGCCATCAAAATCGCCAATTTATCTTCTTCGTTATTAATAGAAATTCCCAATATTTGTTCTATTTTATTAAATTTATAGAGAATTGTATTTCGATGTACAACCTCATGATCAGCCGTCTTTTTAATGCTGCACTCATGCTCCAGATAATAGTACAAAGTTTCCATTAAATTAGACGTATGAGACTTATCATAATCTTCCAGAGGTCCTAATGTATCTTCATAGAATTGTTTTATTACCGTTTTGGGAGTTCCATTCAACAATAGCTTATAAACGCCCATTTTTTCATAATAAACAACAGACTGTTCCTCTCTTTCGGCCAATACATTAATAGCCGAAGCCTGATGATAACTGAGCGATAAAGTAGCAATTTTTCGAACCACACTTCCTACACTAATAAAAATCTGAAGGTGTTTTTCTGCTAGATAATTAAAGATTTGCATGGCTATTGATTCATCATTATTCAAATTCTTTCCACTTTGAATAACAACAATATCTGCATGATAAGCAAAAGCAACAATCTGACTATTCCAAATTTTTAAAAAAGCTAAAATTTCTTCATTGTTATCTAAATTTTCACTACGTATGACGATAGCACGAAATTCCCCCGTAATGCTGAATCCATTGTTTTCCAAAATAGCACAGGCATTTTGGCATTGCCCAGGAAACAATAAAATTTCTTGAAGAGCATCTATAATACTTTGCTTCTTCTTTTCATCGTCAATCATAAATCGGCACATATACCGAGTAACATCTACTAAATGGACTTCCCAGGGAATCGTAAATAAGGGCAGCTTGTGTTCATTACAAAAATCAATAACTGTAGAAGGTACACGTTTGATATATGGACCTATATTGACAACGATACCTGCACATTGACAATGAAGTAATTTTTTTACATATTCTTGCAGCCATACATCTCCATCGCAACTAATTCCCGTTAAAAAGACAAGTTCCCCACCACGTAGAAACGAAGCGGGCTGTATTCCTTCAATCATATGAATCCACTCTACCGTGCGATTCATCCCTACTTCACCTGCAAGGATTTTCATTCCATACAGATTTTCACTTTTCTTATACAAATAATCGACAGTAACAGTCATAATTCCACTTCCTTATAGAAATACAGAAAAACAGGAGATTTATATTATGAGAATAATATAAATCTCCCATGACAGCAATACATATTCTAAAAAATCATCATATATTTAACTCATAGTTACGGCTGAATTTTAGTAACAAAGCTCTGTTTTCCTTCTTTGAACGTAAGAATGACAGCCGATTTGACAGGGTCATGATTTTCATCATACGTAATAGTCCCTGTAACAGCCTTCAAATTGCTGATCTTAGCCAAAGCATCTTTTACCTTGTCCGCGTCCAGGCTGTTGGCATCCTTAATAGCTTTAGCCAGAATCATGACGCTATCGTAAGCCAGTGCAGCCGGGGCATCCGGTTTAACATTATAGGCTTTCTGATAATTGGCAACAAATGTCTTGACTTCATCAGATGTATCATCAGCAGAATAGTGATTGCCAAAATAGCAGTTATTGAGATTATCGGCACCGGCAATTTCAATCAATTTGGCACTATCCCAGCCATCACCGCCGACAATCGGCTGGGTGATACCCAGTTCGCGGGCCTGTTTTACGATCATTCCGACTTCCTGATAGTAGCCGGGGACGAATATAATATCCGGGTTAGCTGCCTTTATTTTTGTAAGTGCGGCTTTAAAGTCCGTATCTTTCTGGAGATAGGCTTCTTCAGATACAACTTGTCCACCTTTGGCTCCAAATTCATCGACGAAGAATTTCCGAAGCCCTTTGGCATAGTCGCTTGAATTATCCACATAAATTGCTGCTGTTTTAGCTTTAAGGTTGGTTACGGCAAAATCAGCCATGACCTTGCCCTGAAATGTATCGATAAAAGCGGTCCGGAACACGTAAGGATGGACCTGTTTGCTTGACGGATCTACGGTAATATCCGGATTCGTGCCATAAGGAGTAATCATAGGGATTTTTTCCTTATCCGCTGTATTGACACAGGCCAGGCTGCCACTCGATGTATCCGGTCCAATGATGAATTTTACATCACTGTCCAGAAGTTTCTGCATGGCATTGGCTGCTTCTGTTGCTTCACTGCGGTTGTCAGCTGTCACAATTTCTATTTTCTTGCCTAAAAGGCCTCCCTGGTCATTGATTTCCTTTACCGCCATTTCCATGCCATTTTTGGCAGAAGCCCCATAGGAAGCACTGTTCCCGGTTAATTCAAAGTTGCCGCCGATTTTAATTGTATCGCTGTCGGCACTGCCACCACTACAACCGGTCAGGGATACGGCCAAAGACATTACTGCCAATGCCGTAATGATACATTTTCTTATGGATTTTCCTGTCATACTAATTCCTCCTCTGTTGCCTGGCTAATCAGCCACCTAAATACGCCTTGCGGATTTCTTCACTTGCAATCAGCTTTTGAGCCTCTCCTTTCAAATAGATAGTACCTGTTTCCAACACATAAGAGTAGTCGGAAATCGCTAGGGCCATGCGAGCATTTTGTTCAACCAAAAGGACCGTGGTCCCCAATTTATGTATTTCTTCAATAATATTGAATATCTCTTTTACCAATATCGGCGCCAAGCCCATGGACGGCTCATCGAGAAGCAGCAGCTTGGGCTTGCTCATCAAGGCCCGTCCCATGGCTAGCATCTGTTGTTCTCCACCTGATAATGTACCTGCCATTTGCTTCATTCGTTCTTTAAGGCGGGGAAAATGTTGATACACAATCTCAAGAGACTCAGCAATCTCTTTTTTATCCTTCCGGGTAAAGGCTCCCATTTCCAGGTTTTCCTGTACAGACATATTGGCGAAAACCCTTCTTCCTTCAGGACAATGGGAAATCCCGTCGCGCACGATATATTCTGCACTTTTCTTGGTAATCGGTTCGCCCATGAAATCAATGGAGCCTGTTTTTGAACGGAGCAATCCTGAAATGGTGCGGAGCGTCGTTGTTTTTCCTGCCCCATTTGCCCCTATCAAACTGACTATCTGCCCTTCTTCAACAGATAAAGACATATCCCTGATAGCATGGATGGATCCATAATACACATTGATGTCTTTTAGTTCCAACATACTCATGCTGACTACACCTCTTCCCCCAAATAAGCTTTAATGACTTCTGCATTGGACCTAATTTCATCGGGAATCCCTTCAGCCAGGATTTTTCCGAATTCCAATACATAAATCCGTTCGCAAATTCCCATGACCAGAGCCATATCGTGTTCAATCAGAAGAATTGTCAAATGGAATTTTTCCCGGATCCACTCAATCATTTTCATTAAATCTTGGGTTTCCTGCGGATTCATTCCGGCTGCCGGTTCATCAAGGAGTAGCAATTTGGGCTTAGCTGCCAGAGCTCTGGCAATTTCAAGATGGCGCTGTTTACCATAGGGAAGATTTTTTGCCAGCTCATCTTTTTTATCTGCCAGATTAAATATCTTCAAAATATCCAAAGATTCCTGTTCCACCTGCTTTTCTTCTTTGCCATACCGCCCGATACGCAAGATAGTTTCAGCCAGATTGTACTTCACGCGGTAGTTAAAAGCAATCTTGACATTGTCCAGGACGCTCAGATTGTCAAAGAGGCGGATATTCTGAAAGGTCCGTGCAACGCCGTGCTGGGTAATCGTATGAGGCTTCATGCCAACGAGATTGACGCCATCTAACAGGATGCTGCCTGTCGTCGGCTGATATACACCGGTCAAGAGGTTAAAAGCTGTCGTCTTGCCGGCGCCATTAGGACCAATGAGCCCGATCAGTTCACCTTCGTTCAAATAGATATCGAAATTCTGAACGGCTTTGATTCCCCCGAAGGATTTGGAAAGATTATTTGTTTTCAACAACTGCGCCATCTTTTTCACCTCTTTTGTGCCATTTCCCCCAAATGAGAGCTGCAACTTCATGACTGCCAAATATACCATTCGGCCGGTAAAGCATAAGTACAATTAAAAGCAAAGCATAGACAATCATCCGGTATTCCGGATAACTCTGCATAGCCGCCGTGATGAACGTTAAAATCACAGCGCCTACAATAGATCCAGAAATACTTCCCAGGCCGCCGAGTACAACCATGGTCATGATGTCAAAAGACCGCATGAAGGTAAAGCTCGATGGATGGGCAATCCCGAAATAGTGGGAAAACAGAGCCCCTGCCAGACCGGCGAATATAGAGGCAACAGTAAAGGCAAACACTTTTGTTTTGGTAATATTGATGCCCATGGCTTCAGCAGCTATGGAATTTTCCCGTACAGCCAGGCAGGCACGGCCTTTGTTGGAATGGAGAATATTTTTAATCACGAATAAGGTGATGATCATGCTGAAGAACAACCATGAAAATGTTGTTTCATTAGGAATGCCCGACAACCCTGATGCACCGCCAACCTGGGGAATATTCAGGATGCAGATGCGGATAATTTCGCCCATTCCCAATGTAGCAATGGCCAGATAATCGCCTTCCAGTCGTAGTGTCGGCACGCCAATCAAGAATCCCAGGAGACCGGCTGCCCCGGCGCCAGCTATAAGGCTGACGATGAAGGGGGTGTGTAGGAAAATGGTAAACACTGCAGATACGTAAGCACCAATGGCCATGAGCCCGGCATGTCCCAGGGAAAATTGTCCCGTAACACCATTAATGAGGTTCAAGCTGGATGCTAAAATGATGTTCAGACAGATAACCGTAATATTAAGCCTCCAAAATGAGGATAAAATCCGTTCTGACATGAGAAACTGAAAAACAACGAATACGACGATTGAAATAGCTAGAAACAGTGCATCTTCTTTTCTTAACTGCTTTATCATCTGGGTCACCTACACTTTCTCATGTTCGTTCTTGCCTAAAAGACCAGTAGGTTTAATCAGCAAAATAATAATCAAGATGGCAAAAGCTGCAGCATCTCTAAAGGTAGAAGAAATGAAACCGCTGACCATGGCTTCTACAATCCCCAGGATGATACCGCCTGTCATGGCCCCGGGAATAATGCCGATGCCACCTAATACAGCGGCAATGAAAGCTTTCATTCCAGGCATGATACCCATGAGCGGTTCAATGGAATTATAGTAAATGCCAACGAGCACACCGGCAGCCCCGGCCAAGCTGGAACCCATGAAGAACGTAAAGGAAATGGTTTTATCTACATTGATTCCCATAAGTTGTGCTGCATCGGGATCATAAGAAACAGCCCGCATGGCTTTTCCCATTTTTGTATAATTGACAACGTAGGTCAGTACAATCATCAGTACAATAGCAGTTACGAGAATGATGATTTGCTGTAATGAAATGACAATGCCACCCCAATTATAAATTGTATTATTAATCAACTGAGGAAATGTTCTCGGCTGAGGGGATAAAATCAACATTGTCGTATATTCCAGGAAAAGGCTTACGCCAATGGCGGTAGTTAAAATAGCTATCTTAGGGCTGTGCCGCAAGGGCTTGTAGGCAAGGCGTTCCACAACTATACCTAAAACCCCGGTTACTGCCATGGCACAGATAATGCAGGCAATAAAGGGCAGGTCCGTTGCCGTCGCGGCAAAGAACCCGGCGTAGGCACCAACCATATAAATATCACCATGAGCAAAGTTTATCAGCTTCATAATGCCGTAAACCATCGTGTAGCCCAAAGCAATCAAAGCATATATGCTTCCCAATGAGATGCCATTGACCAACTGCTGCCCAAACTGCAAAACGAAAATTCCATCCATCATAACCGCCTCCTTTTAATACTCTCTTTTTAATACTCTCTTTTTAAAGCAGCTGATCACTGATGGTATAACCTTCATCTATATTAGTAATAAAAATCCGGCCATCACCAGGATTGCCCCGTTCATTTAGACGAGATGCATGAATAATTGTCATAAGCACTTCCGTCTTATGTTCATCGTGAACGACGATATACAACATTTCTTTAGGCAGTTCATCATATTGAACTCCTTCGATTTTAACGCCGCGCTGCTTGCCACGTCCCATGACATGCCAATGAGTTAACCCATAATACCCTTTTTCAGCCAGCTTTTCTTTTACGATTTGTAATCGTTCCCGCCGTATAATCGCTTTTATTTCAATCATGGTTTCCACCTCCTAATCAAAATAAAAAAAGACAATGAAATCATCTCTTGACTTCATTGTCCTTTAATATAATTAAATATACTAATATCTAATGTATTTAATTATATTTCTTTCGTTTGATAGGTAAAGTATAAAACGTATAACCTATGATTTCAATATATAAACGGCCCATTTTTTTTATATATTTGCACAAAACGAGCCATTTAGTCTTCAGGCAAAAAAAGAAAACCGCATGAACACTTAGTTCATGCGGTTTATCGGTTGCATAGGTTTGACGAAAATATCTTGGAAAAATATTAACGTTTCGAGAACTGGGAAGCTTTACGAGCTTTCTTGAGGCCGTATTTACGGCGTTCTTTTTCACGCGGGTCGCGTGTGAGGAAACCAGCTTTTTTGAGAGCCTGACGGAAATCGCCGTCGACTTCCAAAAGGGCACGGCTGATGCCGTGACGGATTGCGCCGGCCTGGCCGGACGGGCCGCCACCCTTAACGTCAGCGATGACGTCGTACTGTTCAGTTACGCCTGTGAGTACGAGCGGCTGTTTAATAACCAATTCCAGTGTTTTACGACCGAAATATTCGTTCAATTCTTTTTTGTTGACTGTGATTTTACCCTGACCCGGAACCAGACGAACTCTAGCAACGGATGTCTTTCTACGGCCAGTGCCGTAGTACTGTGCTACTGCCATGAAATCTTCCTCCCGGTATTAATTAGCGAATGTTTAACTTCAAAACTTCAGGTTTCTGAGCCTGATGCGGATGTTCAGCACCTGCATAAACGTTCAGTTTACGATACATCTGTTCACCCAATTTATTTTTCGGGAGCATACCGCGAACTGCCATTTCAACAACGCGTTCCGGACGTGCTTCGAGCATGTGGCCGGCCTGAGTGAATTTAGCTCCACCGGGATAACCGGAATGATGGAAATAGGTTTTCTGGATTAATTTTTTACCTGTTAATTTAACCTTTGCTGCGTTTACTACGATTACATAATCGCCTGTATCAACATGCGGGGTAAAAGTAGGTTTATGTTTTCCCCGAAGAATTTTAGCTACTTCGGCAGCAAGACGGCCTAATGTCTGGCCTTCAGCATCAACAACAAACCATTTACGTTCGATGTTGCCTGCATTAGCCATAAATGTAGTTTTCATGCTGTGTAATTCCTCCCTGAATTTAACTAACTGACCAAGCTTTTGGTGCTCTTTCTCCGGGGCTAAGTGGAGTCCAAGTGAAAAGCTTACCTATTTATTTTACAGATTTAGGCATACCTTGTCAAGCTTTTTTTCTGCTATAGAGAGGAAACTCCTATTTTTCCGTCTTGCCGTTGACAATCTGCCAGACCTGGGCAACGAACTTGCTCGCCGCCGGTGACATTTCCTGAATATCCGGGACGGCCAGGCCCAGCGAAATCGACTGAGCCGGGGCCAAAGGCCGGAGTTCGACGCGGCCAGTCCACTTCTCCGTCGTCAAGCGGTTATTGATGCTGATTCCCAGGCCTTCTTCGACCATGCAGTACGCCGTGTACGGATCGGTCGTCGTGAAACGGATATCGGGCTGCACCTGCTTAGCTGCCAGGAAACGGTCGATATCCGTATCGTGATCTGGCAGAGGGATGACGAAAGGCGCGCCGTTCAACCATTCTACGGGAATCTCCTTTTCTGCCGTCCAAGGATGATCCGGCGGCAGCCAGACGACGAGCTCATCGTCTTTCAAAGGAATCCAATCATAGGCCACATCCCCTCCGGGCTTGGCGGCCAGACAGCAGTCGACGGCCTTTTCATTAATCCACTGGGCCAGCTCCTGATTCGTCCCTTCCAACAAATGAATCTCCACCTTAGGATACTGGGTCTGGAAATGGCGCAAAATCGCCGGCAGCCACGCCGCAGCGACACTATAATAACTGCCAATATTGAGGACGCCGGCCAGGACCCCCTGGATGGCCGCCCCCAAGTCGGCGGCCTTTTGCGAAGCCCGGACGACTTCCTGAAAAACCGGCACCATCTGCAGGCCATTGGCCGACGGCCGGACGCCCTGCTTATTGCGCACGAGCAGCGGGAAGCCGATTTCCTTCTCCAGCGAGCGGATCATGCGGGTCATCCCCGACTGCGTATAGCCCAGTTCCTTGCCAGCCGCTGTCAAACTGCCATATTGAATCGCCAAGAGCAAAGCCTGGCATTTCACACTATCCATATACTCATTCACCCATTTCGTCATGACATACATGCTAAATCACCGTTTGTGTCATTATCCTATTGTAGCTTATAATGAGGTCATCCGTAAAGGACTCGACAAAAAGGAGGACCCATTATGACTACTTTATTACCATTCGCCTCAGACTATATGGAAGGCACATATCCGGCTATCTTAGAAAAATTGACAGCCATGAATTTTACAGCCCAAAGCGGGTACGGCACCGATAAAATCAGTACCAGCGCCAAGGACAAAATACGACAAGCCTGCCACTGCCCCGACGGAGAAATCTATTTTCTCAACGGTGGTACCCAGACCAATGCCATCGTCATCGATGCCCTGTTACACCGCTACGAAGGTGTTCTCGCCGCCACGACGGGACATGTCAGCATCCATGAAGCCGGTGCCATCGAATACACGGGGCACAAAGTCATTCAGCTGCCGCAGACACAAGGAAAATTGCTAGCCTCCACAGTCCGACAGTTCATGGAAACCTTTAGGGCTGATGCTAACAACGAACACATGGTACAACCCGGCATGGTCTATATTTCCCATCCGACAGAATATGGCACGCTGTACACAAAACAAGAATTGTTGGCTTTAGCCGAAACCTGTCGCCAATACGACCTGCCGCTCTACGTGGACGGAGCCCGCCTGGCCTATGCCCTAGCGGCCCCGGAAAACGATATCACCCTGGCCGATTTAGCCGCATCCTGTACAGTCTTCTATATTGGCGGAACAAAATGTGGTGCCCTCATCGGAGAAGCTGTCGTCATCCCTCAAAAGGGACGGATTCCTCACTTCTTTACAACCATCAAACAACACGGCGCCTTGCTGGCTAAGGGCTGGCTGTTGGGTACACAATTCGATGTCTTGTTCAGCGACGGCCTCTACGAACGAATCGGGCGTCCAGCCATTGAAAGCGCCAATGTCATCCGCCAGGCTTTGAAAGCAGCCGGATATACTTTCTATATCCCCACCGTGACCAATCAAATTTTCGTCATCATGGACAACCAAAAAATCGAGGCGTTAAGCCATACCGTCGCCTTCAGCCGCTGGGAACCCTACGATGCCGACCATACCATTATCCGCCTGGCCACTAGCTGGGCTACGACAAAAAAAGACACAGACAGCCTCATCGCCTGCCTGCAGCCGCATGACTTGTAATATTCGGACGGCTTCCACTTTGCTCTTTCAAAAATAATTCCGTATTTCTCTACGCGGCAAAAACAGACTGTCGCATTAAGCAAACAACTGCATAATGCGGCAGCTTCTGTGAATTGTTGCCCCGCTCGTGCGGGAAAGACCAGCACGTACACAATGTCGCATCTGGATAGTCAGGATCACCCCCGCTCGTGCGGGAAAGACGCTTTAGTGTTGAAGATGGAGAATATACCCAATTTAGAGCTTATGATATATCAAATGAAAAAGAACCAATCATTGGCAGTACCTCCACGGATTCACACTCTAATGAGGTGACGCCTCCGTGGCCAGTACCAACAATTGGCTCTAATATAAGTATACGTGACTTCCTGCAAAATGTAAACGATAACCTGGGTAAACCCTATATCAATTCCGATGGCACTCCCAATTATGGTATCTATTTTGGAGATAACAAAACTGGCGGTGTCATGTACATCGGGGATCACCCCCGCTCGTGCGGGAAAGACACTTATCGGAAAATTTTCCAAGCTCCCCTCTAGGAGTTTCTTCTGCATTGCTAACCACAATCTTTGACAAGGGCCTTTTGTTTCATCCTGAAAGCAATACCGAGGATAACGTTTCATCTTAGTTACGATCTCTTCTTTATCTACAGGCTTACCGTGATGTGCCCCTATGACAGAAGCGATATCTTGTTGCACACCGAAATATTGCAACAGATATTCGCCCGTCACAGTATGATGTGAACGTTTTCTTGCAGCCATGTCCAAGTTCAATGACGAAATGCCTGTGAGTCCGGCCTGTTCCAAGCGATTCAGAAGTGCTATATCCAAATCTGGTGAATTTTGATACCCCTTCTGTGTCTGAAAGGCAGGGGTACATTTGCCAAAATCATGAATTCCTGCCAAAAAACATGCCAAACGACGAGCTATATCCATTGCCACCTCTCCGGTATCCGACAATGTACGACTAATGATTTCCCTTTGTCCCTCACTCACCCAATGATGCCACAAGAACTTCATGACCCCCATAGTATCTTTCAAATGCAGTGTGAGAGGCAACCAAAAAAACTGACCACTTTGTTCCTTTTTTTCGCCCAAAGAAAGGATAAACATTTTTCAGTCTGATTCATGCTGCGTTTCCTATCTATAATCAAATTCCGTTAACTCATAATTAGAGTATAACATTGTCAATTTGTTTTTTCAAACTCCAAAAAAGAGACTGTGCATGAAAGCATAGGCTTATTATACGCAGTTCCATCATCCGTTATGTTTCGCTGAATGATATAACGTTTAACGTATTTTTTTCTATACTTTTTTGCGAAAATCATTTGACAAAGTGCATTTTTGATGGTAGACTTACGTCAACAACTTGATAGTGTTGCAATGAAGAGAAGAGTACACGATAGGAATTGGCACAGAGAGTTCCCATTTGGTGAAAGGGAATGCAAGGGTCATCGTGGAAGATGGACTCCGAGCAGATTGGTCGAACAGTTAGGCCATCCGGGCGTGCCCGTTACAGCACTATGGTATTGAAGGCTCATCTGCCTGCGTACCTGAAGAGGCTCATCTTGTGAAGGATGGGTGAAATTGGGTGGTATCACGGTGCTTCCGTCCCTTACTTGGGACGGAAGCTTTTTTTGTTACAAGGCTTTCAAGTTTATATTACATTATATATATTTTACAATATTAGGGGGAAATGTATTATGAGCGAAAACACTAACTACAAATTTGAAACATTACAGCAGCATGCAGGTCAGGTACCGGATCCGGCAACGGGTGCCCGCGCCGTTCCTATTTATCAGACGACATCTTATGTTTTCAAAGATACCCAGCAGGCTGAAGACCGCTTTGCTTTGAAAGACGCTGGCTACATCTACAGCCGTTTGACCAACCCGACGCAAGACGTCTTGGAAAAACGTATTGCAGCCCTGGAAGGCGGCACAGCTGGCTTGGCTACGGCCAGCGGCGCATCGGCCATTGCGTACTCCATTATCAACCTTGCCGGTGCCGGTGACGAAATCATCGCTGCTCCGACACTGTACGGCGGCACAGTCGAACTGTTCAGTGAAACATTCAAACACCTCGGCATTACGACGCACTTCGCTGATCCCGATGACCCGCAGTCCTTTGCCAAATACATCAACGACAAGACCAAAGCCATTTACCTGGAAAGCCTTGGCAACCCGGCCATCAATATTCCGGACTTCGAAGCCATCGCAGACATCGCCCACAAAAACGGCCTTCCGGTCATCGTTGACAACACCTTCGCTACGCCGTTCCTCTTCCGTCCGCTCGAACACGGCGCTGACATCGTCGTCCATTCGGCTACGAAATTCATCGGCGGCCACGGCACGACCCTGGGCGGCCTGATCGTTGAAAACGGCAAATTCGACTGGGCTGGTTCCGGCCGTTTCAAAGAATTTGCTTCGCCTGACGAATCTTACAACGGCGTTAACTTCGCCAAGGATATTCCCGGTGCTGGCTTCGTAACTCGTATCCGCGCCAAAGCCCTCCGCGACCTCGGTGCATGCATCAGCCCGTTCAACGCATGGCTCCTCATCCAGGGCCTCGAATCCTTGTCCCTGCGTATCGAACGCCACGTCGCTAATGCTCAGAAGATTGCAGACTTCCTTGAAAATCATCCGAAAGTCGCTAAGGTCAACTATCCGTCCCTTCCGTCTTCGCCGTACTACAAACTGGCTCAGAAATACTTCCCCAAGGGAACCGGTTCGATTTTCTCCTTTGAATTGAAAGACGGCTATGCAGCTGCCCGTAAATTCATCGACAATGCGGACATCTTCTCCGACCTGGCTAACGTCGGCGACTCCAAGTCCCTCCTCGTTCATCCGGCTTCGACGACACATCAGCAGCTTTCGGAAGAAGCACAGCGCGCCTGCGGTATCACACCGGGCACGATCCGTATCTCTGTAGGCCTGGAAAACATCGAAGACCTCCTCGCTGCTGTTGAAAAAGCACTGGCAACCATCTAAGAACTAATATAAGGAGAAATGCACTATGCCTATTAAAATTGCTGACGGTCTTTCCGCCAAGGAAAAACTTCACGAAGAAGGTATCTTCACCATCGATAAGGGAATGGCCCTCCATCAGGATATACGGCCTTTGCGTATCCTTATCCTCAACTTGATGCCTTTGAAGAAACCGACAGAGCTGCAGCTTCTCCGCCTCCTCGGTGATTCGCCGCTCCAGGTCGAAGTGGACTTCTGCCACACAGAAACTCATGAGAGCACCCACACCGATCCGTCTTATTTAGAAGAAAACTACTACGTCTTCGATGAAATCAAGGATAATTACTATGACGGTTTCATCATTACCGGCGCCCCAGTCGAACAGATTCCCTTCGAGTCTGTCGACTACTGGCCGGAAATGAAGACATACTTTGAATGGGCCAAGACACATGCCTTCTCGACGCTCCACTTCTGCTGGGGCGCCCAGGCAGCCCTGTATTACTACTATGGCATCGAAAAGCGGCTCCTGCCGGCCAAGCTCTTCGGTATCTTTGAATACCAGCTGACCCAGAAGCACCACCCCCTCTTGCGGGGCTTCGATGACCGTTACTTCATCCCCCAGTCGCGGCATACGGCGATTAACGACATCCAAGTCTATAATACGCCGCAGCTCGACATCCTCTCACGGTCCGTCGAAAACGGTATCAACATCATCGGTACGCCGGATCACCGCCGTTTCTTCGTCCTCGGTCACTTCGAGTACGACCGGCGGACCCTGGAAGAGGAATACCTGCGGGATAAGAAAAAGGGCCTGCCCATTGCAGTGCCCAAGAACTACTATCCGAATGACAACGATACGAAGAGGCCATACTTCACGTGGTGCAGCTATGCCCATCTGTTCTATCACAACTGGCTGAATATCGTCTATCAAGAAACACCTTATGATTTACAAGCTATCGCCAAGGTTCATCCTTGTGCGCATTAAAAAAAAGCCTGCCTTGCGGCAGGCTTTTTTTTGTGGTTCGTTTGGCGTGATTCGTTTGGCGAAGCCGAGCAGGCCGCCGATTATGGCGGCCCCTACGTCGATGAACGATTATTTCGTGCCGAAGATGCGGTCGCCGGCATCGCCTAAGCCGGGAACGATATAGCCTTGGTCGTTGAGTTTGTCATCGAGAGCAGCGACGTAGATGCGGACGTCGGGATGGTCGGCATTGACTTTCTGGACGCCCTGGGGAGCTGCGACGAGGCACATGAGCTTGATGTTCTTGATGCCTTTTTCTTTGAGCAGCGTAATGGCTGCGGAAGCACTGCCGCCCGTAGCCAGCATGGGGTCGACGATGATGAAATCGCGGTCTTCGACATCAGGCAGCTTGCAGTAATATTCGACCGGTTCCAGCGTCTGCGGGTCGCGGTAGAGGCCGATATGGCCGACTTTAGCCGTCGGGATGAGGTTGAGCATGCCCTGTACCATGCCCAGGCCGGCGCGCAGGACCGGGACGATGCCCAGTTTCTTGCCGCTGATCTGTTTGCCGATCATCTTGGCGACAGGCGTTTCGATTTCAACATCTTCTAAAGGCAGGTCCCGTGTAATTTCGTACCCCATGAGCATGGTGATTTCTTCCAAGAGGTTGCGGAAATCTTTCGAACCTGTTTCCTTTTTCCGCATGAGTGTGACTTTGTGCTGAATGAGCGGATGGTCCATTACTTGTACGTGCATGTGTGAAATCTCCTTTCCTATTTATCCATTTCTGCAATCTTGGCGACGCGGACTGCGTGGCGGCCGCCATCAAAACCAGTGGAGAGGAAGATGCGGACGATTTCTCTGGCCAGGCCCGGACCGATGACGCGGCCGCCCATGGTCAGGATGTTGGCGTCATTATGGCGGCGGCAGTATTCTGCCGAGAAGCAGTCGTGGCAGAGGGCTGCCCGGATGCCGTGGACTTTGTTGGCAGCGATGCCGATGCCGATGCCCGTGCCGCAGACGAGGATGCCCCGGTCGAAGGTACCGTCAGCGACGGCTTCAGCGACTTTCTTGGCAACGTCCGGATAATCGCAGCGTTCGCCCGTCAAAGTGCCGTAATCGGTGAATTCAATGCCTTGTTCCTTCAAATATTCTTTGATGTTTTCCTTCAGGTCAAATCCGCCGTGATCGGCGCCGAGTACTAATTTCATAATCAATTCCTCCCATGTATGCTGATAAATTCAGTTTTATTATACCCCTTTCGGAGTCGTGTGAAAAGGTTTAACCGACAATGACTACGTGACCACCGGCGGCTTTCTTCATGCGGTTCATGATAGCCAAGCCCAGTCCTTCATCGTCGATGCCTTCGGCCAGGATGACGTCGACTTTGTCACTGTCAAAGGACAAGAGGCCCGTATAGAGCTGATTGGCCAAGGCTTCCTTGTCGCCATGACGGCCCCAGATATACATATCCTTATGAGGGAACGAAGCTCCTACTTCTTCGCTGACCAAAAAACCGACGGTCTTGCCTTCGCCCTTGGCCTGGTCGTATAAGGCTTGCAGTTTTTCCGTTACCTTATCGACAGGTCCGACGACGACCGTCATCGGTGCCGACGGCGCATAGTGGCGGTATTTCATGCCCGGCGCCTTGGGGACGCCCTTCCCCGTGACCAGTGTCGTGTCAAGCCGGACATGAGGTACGACTTCCTGCAGCATCTCGATGGTAACGCCGCCGGGACGCAGGATGGTGACACCGTCATCGCCGTTACATTCGACGATGGTCGATTCGACGCCGATGTGACAAGGGCCGCCATCGATGACCATATCGACGCGGCCATCCATGTCGTGCATGACTTCTTCTGCCGTCGTCGGACTGGGCCGGGTCGACAAGTTGGCACTGGGACCGGCAACGGGGACACCGGCACAGCGCAGGAAAGCCCGGCAGATATCGTGGTCCGGGCAGCGCAGAGCTACCGTATCGAGACCGCCAGTCGCCGCATCGGGTACGATGGGCTTTCGCGGCAAGACGATAGTCAGCGGTCCCGGCCAAAAGCGGTCCATGAGCTTCTGTGCCGTCGGCGGGATGACAGCTGCTGCCTGGCGGGCCCCTTCTTCATCGGGCACCGTCAGGATGAGCGGATTATCGCTGGGCCGTCCTTTGGCGACGTAAATGCTGCGGCACGCGTCGGCGTCGAGGCCATTGGCACCGATGCCGTAAACCGTTTCCGTCGGAAAAACGACCAAGCCGCCATGGCGGATGATCCGGCCTGCTTCTTCGAGGATGCCTTTCTGTTTCTCTATATCCGTAATTTCTACAAGTTTCGTCTGTTTCATCGTCTCTACTCTTTTCTGGAAAATACGAGGACCCTGTCGATACCGCCGTAATCCTTGACGGTCTGTTCATAGTCATAAGCACCATGGCGGCAGAAAATCGCTGTCACGTCGTCTGCCTGGCCGGCGCCGATTTCGACAGCACAGTGGCCGCCAACCTTGACATAAGCCGGGCTGTCTGCGGCAATGCGGCGATAGAAGTCCAAGCCGTCGTCACCGCCGTACAGGGCCAGCGCCGGGTCGTGACGTACTTCCGGCTGGAGCTGTTCCATATCACCTTGCGTCAGGTAAGGCGGATTGGATACCAGCCAATCACAGGTGCAAGGCGGAACCTGGGTGAATAAATCGCTTTCAATCCAGGTCACGCGGTCGTCGAGGCCCAGGGAACGGCCGTTTTCAGCAGCGATAGCCAGGGCCTTGGACGAGATGTCGACGCCAGTCCCCGTCGCCTGCGGCAGGTAATGGAGCAGGCTGAGGACGATGGCCCCGCTGCCCGTACCGATGTCGATGATGACCGGCGCCGTCCCTTCGGCAGCGGTGACGACGGTCTCGACGAGCATTTCCGTTTCCGGTCTGGGGATGAGGACGTCTTCACTGACCTTGAAATCGAGGCCCATGAAAGCTTTGGTGCCTAGGATATGGGCCACCGATAATCGGTCGGCCCGCTTTTTGACCATGGCCCGGTAGGCTGCCAGTTCTTCGCCGTTCAGGGGTTCGTCATAATGGGCGTACAGATAGATGCGCTCTTTATGCAGGACATGGGACAAGAGAATTTCCGCATCGAGGCGCGGCGAATCGATGCCTTTGCCGGCAAAATACTGTTGCGTCCATTGCAGCAAGGCACCGATAGTCCAAATCTTATTCATCTTCGGCTTCTTTCATCAATTCGGCCCGGCGGGCTTCAGCCAAAGCTTGGATAAATTCGTCAATATCGCCGTTGAGGATGTTATCCAGTTTGTACAACGTCAGGTTGATGCGATGATCCGTCACGCGGCCCTGAGGGAAGTTATACGTGCGGATGCGTTCGCTGCGGTCGCCGGTACCGACCTGGCTGCGCCGTTCTTCTGTCAATTCGGCATCGGCCTTCTGCTGGGCCTGGTCGAGGAGACGGGCTTTCAAGACGCGCAAGGCTTTGGCACGGTTTTCCAGCTGGGACCGTTCATCCTGACATTCGACGACCATCCCCGTCGGGATATGGGTCATGCGGACGGCAGAACTCGTCTTATTGACGTGCTGGCCGCCGGCACCGGAGGCGCGGAAATAGTCGACGCGGACGTCGTCCATATTGAGGTCGATTTCGACGTCTTCTGCTTCCGGCAGGACGGCAACGGTTGCCGTCGACGTGTGGATACGGCCGCCGGCTTCGGTGACAGGCACGCGCTGGACGCGATGAACGCCTGATTCATATTTCAATTTGCCATAGACGCCGGAACCTTCGACGGAGAAGACAACTTCCTTGAAGCCGCCCAGTTCCGGTGCATTGGAACTGATGATGCTCGTCTTCCAGCCCGGCTGTTTTTCAATATATTTCATGTACATGCGGAACAGGTCGCCGGCAAAGAGGGCCGCTTCGTCGCCACCGGCGCCGGCGCGGATTTCCATGATGACGTTCTTGTCATCCCGCGGGTCCTTGGGCAGCATGAGGATGTGCAGCTGTTCTTCCAGGTCGGCCTGTTCCTTGATGAGGCCGTTCATTTCTTCTTTGGCCATGGCGATGAGGTCGTCGTCGCTGTCGGGATCGTCGATGATTTCCTTGTCGCCGTCAATGGTGCTGGTAATGTCTTTGTACTTGCGGAACGTTTCTACGATTGGCATCAGCGAAGCGTGTTCCTTCGTCAGTTTCTGCCATTCATCCTGACGGGCGATGACAGACGGGTCGCTGATCTGCTGTTCCAGGTCCATGAATTTATTTTCTACGGCCTGGACTTTATCCATAAAAGAGCTCATAAGGTCCTCCTCATTTCAATTCGCTAGATTCATCACTTTCTTCATCAGCCGGCTTGGCGGCGTTGAGGGCTTCGATAGCCACTTCGATCTGGTCGGCATGGGGTTCCCGCGTCGTCAGATACTGGAGCCACAGGCCCGGGCGGAATAAGGCTTGAATGACCGGATTCTGGGTGCGGCCGGCGAGGCGTATCATTTCATAACTGATGCCGGCGACGACAGGCATGAGCAGCACGCGGGAAGCAATGCGCTCGATGAGATTCGGCCAGCCCAGGAAGGCAAAGACAAAGATCGACACGACCATGACGATGAGCAGGAAATTCGTACCGCACCGCGGATGGAGGCGGCTGTGGCGCTTGACGTTCTCGACGGTCAATTCCTCTCCCGATTCATACGTCCAGATGGTCTTGTGTTCGGCCCCATGGTATTCAAAAACGCGGCGGATGTCCGACGTCAGGGAAATCCCCCATATATATAATAGAAATATAGCGAGGCGCAGGACCCCTTCGACGACGTTCAGGCGAACGGCACTGTCGGCGACACCGGGAATGAATTTCGCCGCATACGTCGGGATGGCCAGGAAAAAGACGATAGCCAGGACGACGGAAACGGCCATGGTCAGGGCCATCTGCGTATTCGTCAGCTGTTCATCTTCCTCTCCGGCAGCCTGGGCCGAATAGGACAGGCTCTTCATGCCGTATACCAGGGACTCACACAAGGCGACGCTGCCCCGCAAAAAAGGCTTCTTCAAAATTGGATACCGTTCGGTAATGGAATGAACGGCGTCTTTTTTTACAGTAATCTCACCGGACGGCGTCCGCACTGCCGTAGCAATGCTGACAGGACCGCGCATCATAACCCCTTCGATGACGGCCTGGCCGCCGACGTACGTCTTCGGTTTCTTCAAAGAGTTGCCTCCATTTCTGTACATACAAATAGAGCAGAGCATTTCTGCTCTGCTGCCCACTTGTACTGCTGCTTATTTAGCTGTTTTACCATAACGTTTATTGAACTGTTCGATACGGCCACGAGCCTGCTGAGCACGCTGCTGACCCGTAAAGAACGGATGGCATTTGGAGCAAATTTCAACACGCAGTTCCGGTTTCGTAGAACCTGTTTCAAACGTATTGCCGCATGCGCAAGTAACTTTCGCATTCGGGTAGTACTTCGGATGAATACCTTCTTTCACCACTTACACCTCTTTCTGTATCAATCATTCAAAACCTATGCTAGAATAGTTTAGCACATTGGCCCTTGAAATGCAAGGATTTTTTTCCCGCAAAAGGCGATACCGTACTTCCATACCTGATGTATCCCCCGCTGGCGGAATTCCGAAGCGAGAAACATCTCCATCCGCACAAAAGCGGTCAAGGATTTCACTCTGAAACACATGGCGCACTTCTTCATTAGGGATCTTTAATTGGCAAAGCATCCCATTGGGAATATCCTGCCGCCAGACAGCCGTCAAATAACCGGTTGTCAACAACAACGTATATAGGGCATCTTTATCCATGCGTATATCCTGATAAATCAGCCCTTCGCGAATAACAGCCGACACAGTTTTTCCTTGCAACAAAGCTAATAATCGTTCTTCCTGTCTTTTAGAGGGGCCCTGCAGCAGGGTCGCAATGATTTCATTGGCCGACGTATTGACCCAGTAATCTCCAATACGCCTTTTAGCAAAACAGGAAATGACCGACCAGGGATTATAAATTTCATGATGTCCGAAACGATAGCCATCATACCAAGCCTTTAATCGAGGCAATAAGGCATCAGCCTGTAAATCACCGGCCATTTTTTCTACTTCTGCCGTTGTGAAACCCATGACAGAACTGTATTCCTCATCCATAACGGAATACACATCGAGATTGTTCAGACCACTAAAGATGCTCTCCTTAGCAATACGCAAGACCCCCGTTAAGATAGCAAAATTCAAAAACTCATTGCCCTTCAGGGTATTATAAAAAAACGTCCGGAAATAAGCGATGGCCTGATCATAAAACCCATGGCTATAGGCCGTCTGCAAAGGCGTATCGTATTCATCAATCAATATAATCGGTTTCACCCGATAATAACGGAATAAATATTCTGATAAATTCAACAAGCTGAGCTGATACTCTTCAGGCGTTGCCTGCTGCCAGACAATACGGTGAAAAGCATTTTTCTCCACCTCATTTAAGAGATTACCTTGCAATAAAAATTCATATTTGTTAAACTCCCGCTGAATCCAAAGCCGGAAAGATTGGAACATGCCAGGCCAAGTATCCTGCTGCATCCCTTTAAAAGACATGAAAATAACCGGATACTGGCCGCGCTGGGCCATGTAATCCGCCCCGGCCCGGTCGATAGCCAGGCCGTCAAAGAGGTGGCGGCTCTGTGCTTCTTTTTCAATGGAAAAGAAATACTCCAGCATACTCAGGGTCAAGGTCTTGCCGAACCTCCGCGGCCGCGTAATCAGCGTCACCGCACTGTGCCCGTCGATGAGCTGGCGGATAAAATCCGTCTTATCGACGAAATAATAATGTTTGCTCCGTATATCAAAAAAATTATCGACACCAATCGGCATCTGCCACTTCATAGACTCACCCGCTTTCTTTCATTTCATTATAACAAGAATCACGGGAAACAAAAAGAGGAGCCCTCCCTATTCTATTGTTTATTCTAGCTCCGTACTACCAATAAACCTCTCCGGCCCTGCGGGCCACCTCTCCTATGAGGAGAGGCATTTACAAGACGTCGACCAGGAGCTTCAGGATCAGGTTGGCTTCGTGGCCGGCACAGATGGCGACGCGCGGGGCCATGAGGCCGCGGCCAGGCTTGGCGTTCCGCGTCTGGTCGCCGCAGATATAGAAATGGCTCGTGATTTTTTTTGTTTCGATGGCGTTGCTGTCGCCGTAGCCGGCCATGCCGGAAGCGGCGACGATGTATTTATCGGGACATTGTTCCAAGACGGTGTGGACGAGCATCGTCTTGGCATCGGGATTGTCGAAGGCTTCGCAAATGACCTGGTCGTCTTTCAGGATAGTCGGTACGTTGTCTTCCGTAAGGCGGACGAAGTCCGTGCGGACGTCGATGAAGGGATTGATGTCGGCAATCTGCCGGGCCAGGGCGTCGGTCTTGCGCTGGCCCAGGTCGCGGACCATGTAGGACTGACGGTTCAAGTTGCTGGCATCGACGGTATCGAAGTCGATAAGGTGCAGATGGCCGACGCCGGTCCGGGCCAGGTAGACGGCGGCATTGGACCCGAGTCCGCCGAGACCGCAGATGGCGACGCGGCCGGCGCTGACTTTCTGGTGGACTTTCGGCGTATGGCGGGAACACATCATGCCTTCCAGCGCTTCTTTCGGCGGCAGCCGGTCTTTCGGGATGAAATAGATTTCATCGCCCTCTTTCAAGGCTAAGTTCTCCGTCGTGGCGAAGCCGTTGACGATGGTGATTTCCTGACCGCTGCCATAGGCGGCTTTTAAGTCTTCCAGGTGATCACAGGGACAATTCATTTTCTTTCCGTTCAATAGTAACTGCATGATATACACCCCTCGTAGCAAAATAAAAACGCACGACGTCTGACACCTTAGGTGGTGTCCCCGTCGTGCGTCTTGTTCTTATATCTTTAGTGTAGCCGTTTTTATGGGCCCTGTCAATCTTTCTTTTCGGCCTGGGCCCCTTCCTTCAAGCGTTTGAGCTGGCGTTGTTCTTCTGGCGGAAGAGATACGCCGCAGCAGCCGCCTGTAGAGTTGCTGGCGTAGCCTTTAAACACTTCCGAGACGATATTCTTAACTTTTTTTACCGATTCAACAACCATGAGAAGCCCCCCCTTTTGCGCACATTATTTACACAGCATTCAGTATAGGATATGGTACAGCGTTCGCGGCGGGTCGCCCACATGGCGACCCCTACGCTGATTTTGGGATTCCCGCATCGACTGTAGGGGCGCCCATGTGGGGCGCCCGTCTGAATAGTGCTGTACCCAGTGTTCTTCTAACTAAAGTATAGCAAAATTATCTAATTTTGTAAATAGTATTATTTGATAATTTCTATTAATTATTTTTAAGAAAAAAGCAACCCCTCCGCCTTCGGCACCTCCCCTATTATGGGAGGCTTTCAACAGAGAAGTTGCTGCAAACTACAAACTTTTATCTTCCGTCCGGCCAGAGGAGGGTTACTTCTCCCTTTTCTCTGGTGGCGTTGAGGTCGATGACGCGCTGGTTCGAGGAGCCGCGGAAATAGAGGCCCGGGTCTTTCAGGTCGTCGACGAAGGGGCCGTCGACGAGGACGTCACAGACGTCTAAGAGGGCTTTTTTCTGCGGGTCCGCCATGATTTCGTCATACGTAAAGCCCGAGTAGACCCACACTGATTTATCGGGCAGTGCCTGTTTGACTTTTTGGACGATCTGCGTCAGGCCGGCTGTATTTTCCATGGGTTCGCCGCCCAGGAGGGTCAGGCCGCCGTTAGTGGGAGCGCTGAGCCAGGACAGGAGCTGGTCCATTTCTTTATCGGTCCATTCCTGTCCGGCCTGCGGGTCCTGATATTCCGGGTTGAAACAGTTGAAGCAGTGCCGCGAACAGCCAGTGACGAAAATCGTCGAGCGGATGCCCGGGCCATTGGCAATATCGAATTGCCGCATCTGTGCATAATGCAAAACAAGTCACCTCTTAGATATGGAGGACGCGGTTCTTGATTTCCTGCGTCCGCCCTTCGTTCCAGAAATTTTCACCCAAATAGCCGCAGGTACGGCGGATAACGGTCAGTTTGTTGCGGTCTTTATTATGGCAGCGCGGACATTCCCATTCATTATCGTCGTTGAGGATGATTTCGCCGTCGAAGCCACATTCATGGCAGTAATCGAGCTTGGTATTAAATTCGCCGTACGCGATGTGGTCGTAGATGTACTGGACCATGGTCAGGACAGCCGGGATATTATGGGTCATGTTGGGGATTTCGGCGTAGCTGATGCAGCCGCCTGTCGATTTATCTTCAAAATCGGCTTCAAAGGAGAACTTATCGAAGACGTTGATCGGTTCGCGGACATCGACGTGGTAGCTGTTGGTGTAATAGCCCTTGTCGGTGACGTCGGGAATGGAGCCGAAGCGGGCCTTGTCGATCTTGCAGAAGAGGTTGGTCAGGTTTTCTGCCGGCGTGCCGTAGAGGGCGAAGCCGATATTCGTTTCTTTTCTCCACTTCTTGATGTGGGCGTTGAGGTCGTCCATGATGCGCATGGCGAATTTCCGGCCTTCCGCCGTCGTGTGCGAGCAGTGCTTGGTCAGCATCGTCGCTTCATAGATACCGATATAGCCCAGGGACAAGGTCGCATAACCGCCGTAAATAAACTTTTCAATCGTTTCGCCGGGCTTCAGGCGGGCAATGGCGCCGTACTGCCAGTGAATAGGCGATACGTCCGACGTGATGCGTTTGAGGAGGTCGACGCGCAAGAGCAAGGCCTTCTTGCAAAGTTCCAAGCGTTTGTCGAGGATCTGGAAGAATTTTTCTTCGTCGCCATCGGCGAGGATGCCAATCTGCGGCAGGTTGAGGGAGACGACGCCCATGTTGAAACGGCCGTCGAATTTATAGTTGCCCTGTTCATCTTTCCAGGGGCTGAGGAAGGACCGGCAGCCCATGGGGCTGAAGACGTTGCCTTCGTAGGATTCGCGCATCTTCTTGGCCGAAATATAGTCGGGATACATGCGTTTTGCCGTACATTCAGCCGCCAGTTTGGTCAGATAGAAGTAGGGGCTGCCTTCGCGGACGTTGTGTTCGTCCAGGACGTAGATGAGTTTCGGGAAAGCCGGCGTGACGTAGACATTGGCTTCGTTCTTGATGCCCTGGATACGCTGGCGCAGCAGTTCTTCGTCGATGAGGGCCGCTTCCTTAGCGTATTCGTAGTCCGGTTTAAAATACATGAACAGCGTGACGAACGGCGCCTGGCCGTTGGTCGTCATGAGGGTGTTGATCTGATACTGGATGGTCTGGATGCCGTCCTTGATTTCCTTCTTTGTCCGCTTCCAGGCGATTTCTTCGGCCTTTTCCATGTCCGGTTCGATACCGTAGACTTCGCGCTGTTCTTCGACGACAGCTTTCATGTACTTCTTGAAGGATTTGCGGACATAGGGCGCCAGGATGCGGTCGATGCCGTTGATGGACTGACCGCCGTACTGGCCGCTGGCGACTTGGGCGATGATCTGCGTCGTCACCGTGCAGGCGACCTGGAAGGATTTCGGCGTATCGATTTTCTTGCCGTTGATGACCGTGCCGTTGGCCAGCATGTCTTCCAAGTTGATGAGACAGCAGTTGAACATAGGCTGGATGATGTAATCCATATCGTGGAAATGGATGGCCCCGCTGTCATGGGCCTGGACGATATCGGCCGGGATGAGCTTGCGGCGGGCAATGTCCTTGGAGACTTCGCCGGCAATGAGGTCGCGCTGTGTCGACACGACGTGGCCGTTCTTATTGGAGTTTTCATCGAGAACTTCCAGGTTGGTGTTGTTCAGCAGGCCGAAGACGTCATCGTCCGTCGTGTTGGTCTGGCGCTTGAAGGCCTGGATGGTCTTGTAGTTTTCATAAGCCCGGGCCGTGGCCGGATTATTGTATTTCAACAGGCGGTAGTAGACCTGGTCTTCGATGGCATAAATGGTCAGGTCCTTCTGGATAGAAGCCGCATACGCTTCGATTTCACCAGCAATCTTGGCAGCCTGCCCTTCTTCATAAATACCGCTGCTGCTGTTCATGGCCTTTTCAATGGCGTTCGTGATCTTGTCGCGATTGAAGGGCACCCGTTCTCCGTTGCGCTTGATTACTTCTAACATATGTCTACCTCCACAGTATATAGTATACAAGATGTACCTTTTTCCGTGTCCCCCACAAGATATACGATGCAGGGGCCGTTTTTCACATGCCCTATGATACTATATATAGTAGCAGCTGTCAATGTGTATATACTCCATCGTGTTGTGGACAAGTTAAGGCTAATTTTTATCAAAATGGCTGGCAAGCCTTGAAAGGACCACAAAAGAGCTGCGCCTTTTCAGGCACAGCCCTTGTGTATAACTGGCAAAAATTTTCTTTTACTCCAGACCCAGGAGGTCGCGCACGACGGCACCGGCCAGAATCATGCCGGCTGTCGACGGGACGAAGGAAATGCTGCCCGGACTGGGGCGCACTTCATCGCTGTCCGAGAACGGCTTATGCGGGACTTCCGTCGAATAAGCCACTTTGATGCGGCGGATCCGGCGCTTCTTCAATTCCCGGCGCATGATCTTGGCCAGGGGATCGACACTGGTCTTTTCGATGTAGTCGAGCTGGAAGTATTCCGGATGGAGCTTGTTGCCGGCCCCCATGGACGAGACGACCGGGATGCCGCTGTGATAGGCTTCGTCGATGATGGCGATCTTGGCGCTCATCGTATCGACGGCGTCGACGACATAGTCGGCACCGGAATTGGCGATGAAGCCCTTATGGCTGTCGGGCAGATAAAAGGTCGCATGGGTCTCGACGTCGATGTCGGGATTGATGGACAAGAGGCGTTCCTTCATGACTTCGACTTTCGGCCGGCCAATGGTCTGGACCGTCGCGCCGAGCTGACGGTTGACGTTGGACGGGTCGAAGACGTCGGCATCGACCAGGATGAGATGACCGACGCCAGCCCGGCCCAGGGCTTCGACGACAGCCGACCCGACGCCGCCGACGCCAAAGATGAGTACTTTTTTCGTATCTAATTCGTCCACCTTATCCTGGCCGATGAGGCGGGCTGTCCGTTGCGTATACTCTTTCTTCATCGTTAGCGCTCCGGAATGATTTCCAGCCAGTAGCCGTCAGGGTCGACGATGAAATAGATACCCATGGCCGGATTCTGATAGACGACACAGCCCATATCCTTATGTTTGGCCAGGGCTGCCTTCATATCCTTGACGGCAAAGGCCGTATGGAATTCGTTTTCCCCCAGGTTATACGGTTCCTTGCGGTCTTTGAGCCAGGTCAGTTCCAACTGGAAATCGGACACGCCGTCTCCGAGATAGACGATGGTGAAATCGGGATTTTCAATGCGGCTGACTTCGGTCAGGCCCAGGGCTTCTTTGTAGAAGTCCATGCTGCGCTGGAGATCCAGCACGTTGAAATTAGTGTGTTTAAAAGTGAATTGCATAGTACTTACCCCCTTTTTATTGGTTTGCTTCCTGCCAGCCTTTCGATACGTCGACCCATTCCCTGGCATGGGAATAAGTTTCCAGTTCGGGCAGTGTCAGTTCGATGGCACTGTTGGCCGTACCACAGGCAGGAAAGACGGTCTGGAAGCGTTTAAGTGATTCATCGAGGAAGACTTCGACGCCGTCGTTGACGGCAAAAGGACAGACACCGCCGACGGGATGGCCGATGAGCCGTTCTACGTCGCCTGCCTTGATCATCGTCGCCTTCTTGTGGAACCGTTCTTTGAACTTATGGTTATCTACGCGGGCATCGCCGGCAAAGAGGACCAAAATCGGATGGTCGCCGACGAGGAAAGACATGGACTTGGCAATGCGCCGGCCTTCCGTATGAAGGGCGGCTGCCGCTTCTTCGACAGTCGCACTGGACTGACTGAGTTCCATGACCCGGTCTTCCATTCCCCACTGGGAAAAATAATCGCGTACTTTTTGAATAGACAAAATTCTCCCCCTCTCTATTCGTCATGATTTTATTATATACTAATCGCGACGGTCAGGCAAACTCAAAGGACGACGTACTGCCCCGGTCGGTCTTGTGAACGGCCAGGCGGGCATCGATACGTTCCTTCAGTTCGGGAACGTGGGAAATGATACCGACCAGGCGGCCACCGCTGCGCAGAGACGCTAAAGTCTTCAAGGCGTAATCCAAGGTTTCGCCGTCGAGGGTACCGAAGCCTTCATCGATGAACATCGTATCCAAGTGAATGCCGCCAGAATAGGCTTGGACGACGTCGGCCAGGCCCAGGGCCAGGGACAGGGAGGCCAGGAAGGTCTCGCCGCCGGACAAGGTGTTGGCCGGACGGGCATAGCCTGTATAATTGTCATAGACTTCGATATCCAGGCCGATCTGCTTGACCCGCTTGTCGTCCCAGGACTGGGAGCGCTGCAGGCTGTAACGCTGGCGGCTCATGCCCTGGAGGCGTCCGTTGGCGGCGGTCAGGACTTCATCGAGGAGGGCCCCGAGGACGTAGCGTTCAAAGTTGATGCCCGTCTGCTTGCCGGCAATGAGTTCATAGACGGCGCCGACGGTCTTATAGGCTTCGGTCAGGTCCTGGCCTTCCTGCTGCAAAGCGGCCAGGGCTTCCTTTTCCTGCTGCCAGCGCTGGTACCGTGCCGTCAGGCTGCCCTTGGCTTCGACCAGGGCCTGGCTGGCCTTTTCAGCGCCGTCCAGGGCCGCCCGGGCGGCGGCCACGTCGGGCCGTTCCTGTGTGCCGATGGCGGCCTCTTCCTGGGCCAGCTGGCCCTGGACCTGCTGGACCTGCTGGTCATAGTGACGGACGGATTCTTCCAGTTCCGGTATCTGCGGCACGGCGGCCTGCATGGCCCGGCAGGCCTTGACGCTTTCAAAGCCGGCGGCCAGGACGCGGTCCCGCAGGGCCTGGACGCCCTGGCTGAAGCGGTCCCGCAGCACTTCGACCTGATGCTGCCAGTTCTGCGCTTCCTGCTGCTGCTTGGCCGCCTGCCGTTCGCCGGCGACGACGGCGTCGCGGCAGTGCTGCAAGTCCTTTTCATAGACCCTGATAGCGCGGTTCAAGGCATCCAGTCGCTGCTGCAACGCCAGCGGGTCTCGATAGGCTGCCGGCAGGTCCGCTTCCAGGCGGGCCTTCGTCTCAGCGGCTTTAGCCGCAGCGGTCCTCGCCTGTTCCACCGCCGTCCGGGCCGTTTCTTCGTCCTTTTCCCAGCGGGCCAGTCTGGCCTCGCCGGCGGTGACGGCTTGTTTCAGCTTTTCACCGTCCCGGACCTGCTGCTGCAATCCTTCCATAACCACTTGAGCCTGTCCGGCCTTGGCCTGCCAGTCCGCCAGGGTCCCGTCCTGGGGATACTGTCGGCGCAAAGCCTCGTACTGGGCCTGCAGGGCCTGGCAGCGGGTTTCATCGGCTTTGGCGGTCACTTCCCACTGCTGGCGCTTGCCTTCACTGGCTTCGGCCCGTTTCTGATGCTGTTCGACGTCGTGCCGTTCCGGCAGGGATTCCGGGCGCACAGCCGGCAGGGGATGAGCTTTCGAGCCGCAGACCGGGCAGGGCTGGCCCTCTTCCAGTTCCGACGCCAGGACAGCTGCCTGGGCCTGCAGGAACAAGGCCCGGACGCTTTCATAGGCAATGCGTTCGTCCCGGGCTTTGGCCGCCGCTTTTTCCAGGAAGGTCCGGCTGTGCTGCCACTGTTTCTGCGCTTCTTTAGCCTTAGCTTCCAGCTCAGCCGCTTCGCCTTCGCGCTGGAGCCGGTCGTTCAGGGCCTGCCAGCGGGCTTTGGCCTGTTCCGCCGCGACGGCTTGTTCGGCCAGGCCGGCGACGGCTTCCCGGGCCTTGTCCAGGGCCTGCTTTTCCTTTTCTTTTTTCTTTCGGGCCTGATTCCAGCGCTTTTCGGCGTCAGTCACGTTTTTCTGGCACTGCCCTTCTTCGAGGCAGCAGGTCCGATAGGCTCCGGCCTTGTCCTGCAGGCCTGCCAGCTGCACCTGTTCTTCACAGGCCGCCTTATAGCCCTTTTCCCGGGCCGAAAGGCCGGCCAGCTGCTGCTGAGCCGCGGCCAGGTCTTTCTGGGCCTTTTCAGCCAGTTTACCCGCTTTTTCAGCGGCTTTATGGGCCTCCCTGCCCTCTCTTTCCAGGTCGTCCAGGTGGCGGCAGGGTTCGGCCAGGATTTCGGCCTGGCGCAGGGCAGCGATGGTATCCCTCTTTTCCTGGAACTGCCGGGCCTGCGCCTGGAGCTGTGCCGCTTCCCGGCGTTTCTGGTCCCGCAGCAGCCAGTGGGCGTCCAGGGCCTGGGCGGCCTGGAAAGCGGCCTGACAAGTCTTGCGCGTCCCTTCGGCTTCCTGCCACTGTTTGTCTACGGCCACTGCCTGGTCCTGCCATTGCCGTTCCTTTGCAGGCAATTCCTTTTCGTCGGCAATGTCCAGCGCCGCCAGGCACTGCTCCCGCCGCTGCCGGACCTGTTCGTACTGGCTGGCCAGGGCATCGTGGCGGGCTTTGGCCAGTTCCTGGAGCCGGGCATAGCGCTGGGTATGGAAGAGGGTCTGCATAATCTGCTGGCGTTCGCCGGACCCGGCCAGGAGGAGCTTGCGGAAGTCCCCCTGCGGTAAAAGGACGACCTGGCGGAACTGGTCGGCTTTAAAGCCCAGCAGCCCTTCGACGGCAGCCGTCACATTCTTGGCGGCGATGAGCTTTTCCTGGTCCCCGGCTTCATCCGTTTCATATAAAGCGGCCTGGGCCGAAGCTTTTTTCAAGCCCGTGCCGCGTTTCTTGGCAATTTCCTGTTCCGGGCTGCGGTCGATGCGGTAATATTTTTGCCCGATGGCAAAGCGGAACGATACGGACGTCGCTTCCTGCGGCGAAGCGTACTCGCTGCGCATGTGGGCGCCGGTACGGCTGTCGCCGCTGGTGCTGCCGTAGAGGGCGTAGCACATGGCGTCGAGGATGGTCGTCTTGCCCGAGCCTGTCGGCCCGTAGATGAGGAACAGTTTGTGGTCCCCTAATTGGCGGAAATCGACGATTTCCCGGCCAGCATAGGGACCAAAAGCCTTCATGTCTAAGTAAATGGGAATCATAATAAGCTGCCCCCTTTTTCCAATTCGTCCCACAAGGCGCGGACACAGGCCCGTTCGGCCTCGGTCAAGGGTTGGTCCGGCCGCATGGCCTGGGCAAAACCGGTGAACAATTCGCGTTCCGTCACCTGCTGCAGATCAAAGTCGCGCTGGCCGGCGGCCTGGGTGTTGCGGTTGGGCATTTCCAGGGCCATGGCGTTGGGATACTTGCGCCGCAGTTTGGCCATGCCGTCGAGGATGGGCTGCGTATCGTCCAGTCGGGCCAGGATGAAATCGTCCGGCCGGTCGTCATCGGCGGCCATGATGGCCTCGAAAGAACCGCTGACGATGCGCACGTCGTGGCGCGGCACGAAGTCCCGGAAGGTAAGGGCTGCCTTGCCGTCGGCCCCAATATCGGCGATGACTGCCCCTTTATGCTGGCGGGCTTCGCCAAAAGAATATTTGAGCAGGCTGCCGGCATAGCGGATGGTATCGCTCGTGACTTTCTGCGGGCCGTGGAGATGGCCCAGGGCCGTATACGTAAAAGGCGCGAAGAGGCTGCCTGCCACCTGGTCCGTCCCGCCGATGGACAAGGGCCGCTCGGAATCGCCGGCTACGCCGCCGGCGACAAAGGCATGGGCGATGCAGACCGTGCGCGCCCCTTTGGGAACGGCCTGGGCCTGCCAGGCCAGCAGGGCTTCCATAGCCTGCTGGTGGCTGCGGACCGTTTCCTGGCCAAGGACCTGCCGGACTACGGCCGGTTCGGCATAGGGAATCGTCAGGAAGGCGACGGGACCCGCTTCATCTTCTAAGACCACAGGCCCGGTGAGGCGGTCCAATTCGCCGGCGATATAGAGCCCCTGCGGCGCCAGGAGGCGGCTGGCAAAGGACAGGCGGGCCGGGCTGTCGTGGTTGCCGCTGATGACCAGGAAGGGGATCTTCAAATCGGCCGTTATCTTCGTCGCGATATCATCAAAGAGTTCGACAGCCTCTGCCGGCGGCAGGCTGCGGTCGTAGACATCGCCGGCCAGGACGACGGCGTCGATGCCTTCGTCCCGGAGCATGGGCAGGAACTGCTGTTCCAGGACATAGGCCTGGTCTTCGGTCAAGTAGTTCCCATAGAATAATTTCCCTAAATGCCAGTCCGCTGTATGTAAAATACGCATGGAATCCCTCCTTCGGACAATTACTGCTGCAAAGACCGCAACAAGGCGATTTCTCGGGCATACCCGTCGAGGTCGTTCGGCGTTTCCAAGTAAAAGGGCAGGTCCCGCAGGGCCGGATGGTTGACGATGCGTCGGAAAGCTTCCAGGCCGATATGGCCATCGCCGATTTTTTCGTGACGGTCCTTATGGCTGGCCAGCTCGTTCTTGCTGTCGTTGATATGGACCGCTTTCAGTCGTTTTAACCCGATGACCTTATCAAAAGTCGTCAATACATCGTCGAGATGATGGACAATATCATATCCGCCGTCAAAAACGTGACACGTATCGAGGCAGACGCCGAGCTTATCGTTCATGGCGACTTTCTCGATGATAGCTGCCAGTTCCTCAAAGGTCCGGCCCACTTCCGTCCCCTTGCCGGCCATGGTTTCTAAGAGGACCGTCGTCTTCTGGCCCGGGAACATGCAGGTGTTGAGCAGGTCGGCAATGAGGGCGATTCCCGTTTCAGCGCCCTGGCCGACGTGGCTGCCGGGATGGAAGTTATACCGGCAGTTGTCGACGTATTCCAGACGGCGCAGGTCATCGGCCATGGCCTGGCGGGCGAAATCCCGCGTCTTGGCCGTCTTCGAGCAGCCGTTCAGGGTATACGGCGCATGGGCCAGGATAGGCGCGAAATGATGGTCCGCCATGAGCTGGTTCAGGGCCTGTATGTCGTCGACGTCCAGTTTGCGGACGCCGCTGCCTCGGGGATTGCGGGAGAAAAACTGGAACGTATCTGCCCCTATAGATAAAGCTTCGCCACCCATGTGCAAAAATCCTTGTGAAACCGATAAATGACATCCAATATGCAACATATTTTTTCCTCCTGCGCGACGGATAACAAAAAAGGCTGCCGCACAAAGCCCGTCCGGCCTCATGCAGCAGCCCCTATCCTTAGACTATATGAAAATCAAATACTTACGATTTTTCCCGACATTCCGGGCAAATCCCGACAAACGAAATACTGACGCCGTTGACGACGAAGCCGCTCTGTTCAGCCGCCTGCTGACGCAATCCCTCCTGGTCCATGTCGATATCGATGACGCGGTTGCATTTTTCGCAACGAATATGGGCATGGGGAGTTGTATTATAATCATAGCGATGGGCATCTTCTGCACACTGCAAGACCTGGACAACGCCAATTTTGGCAAAGATTTCCATCGTCTTGTAGACCGTAGCCAGACTCATAGACGGATAATTGGGCTGTAATATCTTGTAAATCGCCTCGGCATTGGGATGCGTCGGATTGTGATTGATGGCTTCGTACACAGCCAGGCGCTGCGGAGTTACTTTATAGCCGTTTTTTCGCAAAACTTCAGCAATTTCCATTTTTATCCCCCTTTCTTGGAAAACTGTGGTATAATAAGATATTCTAGCTTTATTTCAGCTTGGAATCGTACAGAATACTGGGGAGTATCCTGTATTATATTGTAACGGTTATCAAGAAAAATTTCAATGCTTTATGGGAAATTTTTCTTACACAATAAGTAATATTAATTATTCAGTTAGGAAGGAAGGTAATCATGACAGAGGAAACGATGATCGCTGAAATCGCCAGGACCCTGGGTATACAGCCATCCCAAGTCCAATCTGCCCTTTCCCTCTTTGCACAGGGCAATACACTTCCCTTTATCGCCCGATACCGGAAAGAAGCGACGGGGAGCCTCGATGAAGTCCAACTCCGCTGCATCCAGGAGCAATATGACTATGAACAGGCCCTGGCCAGCCGCAAGGAAACGGTCCGCCAGTCCATCATCGACCAGGGCTGCTGGAACGACGAACTGGCCGAGGAACTGGAAGCGGCCCGGCAGCTCCAGGACGTAGAAGACCTCTATTTGCCGTATAAGCCGAAAAAACGGACGAAAGCCTCCATGGCCCGCGAAGCCGGCCTGGAACCCCTGGCCGACCTGTTCCTGTCGCAAAAAGCCAACGGCCCGGCGCCGGAAAAAGCCGCTCAGGCCTACCTCACCGACGAAGTGCCTTCCGTCGAAGACGCCATCCAGGGCGCTGCCAATATCCTGGCCGAACGCTTTTCCGAACGGGCCGATTTCCGCCGCATCCTGCGCCGCGACCTGTGGCATCAGGCCCGCCTGACCTGCAGCCTGCAAGTCGAAGAGAGCGAAGCCGGCCCCATGCTGACCTACGCCGATTTCAGCGAACGCGTCGCCCGCATCCCGAGCTACCGCATCCTGGCCATCAACCGCGGCGAAAATGAGAAAAAACTGAAAGTGACCCTAAAAGAGCCGGCCGATGAACACATCGACAGGCTCTGCCGCTTAGTCATCCAGCGTCACTCGCCGTATGAAGTGATTCTCTGCGACGCCGCCGCCGACAGCTACAAGCGCCTCATTTCGCCGCAGATGGAACGGGAAATCCGCAACGAACTGACGGCGCAGGCCGAAAAGCAGGCCATCGACGTCTTTGCGGAAAATCTCCGCCACGTCCTGCTGCAGCCGCCCTTCGCCGGCCAGACCATCCTGGGCCTCGACCCGGGCTTCCGCACGGGCTGCAAAGCCGCCATCATCGACGCCACGGGGCGCGTCCTCGCTTATGGAACGTATTACCTGACAAAATCGTTGTATCAAAAAGAACAGAGCGCGAAAGCTCTAGCCCGGATGATCCAGAAATACGGCGTCACCCTCATTTCCATCGGCAACGGGACGGCTTCGTATGAAACGGAACAATTCGTCTCGTCCCTCATCGCCGATTACCAGTTATCCTGCCGCTACGTCATCGCCAACGAAGCCGGCGCATCCGTCTATTCCGCCTCGGACCTGGCCCGGGAAGAACTGCCGGACCTGGACGTCACCATCCGCGGCGCCGTCTCCATTGCCCGCCGCATCCAGGACCCCCTGGCCGAATCGGTCAAGATCGACCCGCGGGCCATCGGCGTCGGCCAGTATCAGCACGACGTCAACCAGAAAGCCTTGTCGGCCGCCCTGGACCAGGTCGTCACGTCGGTCGTCAACTATGTCGGCGTCGACCTCAATACGGCATCGGCCGCCTTATTGCAGCACATTTCCGGCCTGACGGCGGCAACGGCTGCGAACATCGTCGCCTACCGCGATGAAAACGGTCCCTTTCAGAACCGGCAGGACCTGCTCAACGTCCCCCGCCTGGGCCCGGCGACCTTCACGCAGTGCGCCGGTTTCCTGCGCATCAAAGACGGCAGCGAGCCCCTGGATAATACGTCGGTCCATCCCGAATCGTACGGACTGGCCGAAAAAATCGCCAGCCATTACGGCCTGTCCCATGAAGACCTGAAGGACCCGGACAAGCTGGCCGGCCTGCGCGATAAGATACAGATGAACGCGGCACCGAAACTGGCCGCCGTCCTCGATGCCGGCGAACCGACGATCAAGGACATCCTGGAAGAACTGCGAAAACCGGGGCGCGACGTGCGCAGCGAATTTCCGAAACCGCTGACGCGCCGCCACGTCATGAGCCTGGACGACCTGCAGATCGGCACCGTCGTCCGCGGCACCGTCCAGAACGTCGTCGACTTCGGCGCCTTCGTCGACTTCGGCCTAAAGACACCGGGCCTGGTGCACCGCTCCCAGCTGAGCCGTCACCCCTTCCGCCACCCGACAGACGTCGTCCACGCCGGCGACATCGTAGAAGCCGAAATCATCAGCGTCGATGCCGCCCGCGGCCGCATCGGCCTGTCCATGAAAAAAGTGAAGAAATGAGTGTGAAAAAGGGCTTGTCGCACGACGACAAGCCCTTTAAAGTTGTTAGTGGATGGTTTTAAATTAAAATTTTTTCTGTAAGGGCGACCACGCGGGGCGCCCGCCCCGGGATATGGGTGATTCATCATTCAGTCGTAGACCAACTATATATTGTCAAGTATAAATTGAAACATTTTTAAAGAAAAATCTTTTGACAATGGACATTGAAAAATGGGTGCACGAATCTACACCTCGCTAGAGGTGTTTAAAAAATCTGTTT
>Ga0256406_1000930_pt1 | contig 49675 bp, 53 predicted proteins | sample RumenRJG_03DNA_FD_185986 | JGI IMG/M metagenome (GOLD analysis project Ga0256406, IMG submission 185986) | Bovine rumen microbial communities from Lethbridge, Alberta, Canada - RJG_03 | ecosystem: Host-associated > Mammals > Digestive system > Stomach > Rumen | place: Canada: Alberta | collected...
CTGTACGTTCTGTTGAACGATCTCCCCTCCTGTTCCGACATGCGCCCGTCATCAACGATTACAGCGACCAGCACCACCATGCTGCTGAGCGCTTCCAGGCATTTAAGCAAAGCCTTGTCGTACTCTCCCATTACTAGTCCTCCCTCTTCTTGCCGTGCGAGCAAAAGTCATCGGGCGCGACATTATTAATTGCGAAGTTCGCGCAGAAGAACGTATCGTCATCGTTCTTGTAGGGCGAGTAATACTTACAGTCCTTGCATCGGACCAGCTCACCAACATACTCTGGTATGGTCGCGCTCAGCACTCGCATGCGCCATATGCTCTCGTCGCTACTCATGCGCGTCATCCTCCTCGCTCATCGCTTTACCTCCGCGTTTACAATTCTTCTATCGTGAGATGTGCAACGCCAATATAATCGAGCTCGTATTTTTCTGCAATTGCTTCGTCAAGCGGATGCGTGTAATAGATAAAATTATAATACTCTACGTTCTCGATAAGTCCTCCTTTGCTTACACACACGAGTTCATCGGTTGGCGGCATAACCATGTCAAAGGGATATAAACGCATTCCGTATTTGTAGACAGGACTTTCCATCCTTGTTGTGCCATAGTTTCCAACCATCGTTACACCTTTCTCTTTTCTTGATCTCTTGAGAGATGCTCTTACTGTTTCTTTAGTTCGGCATAGGAACTCGGCAATTTCTGCAACTGTCGCACCCTTATCGAATGCCATGCGTATTGCCTCATCTACTGTTAGCGATGGTTCATCAAATATACGTTTCATTTCCTTTTCGTTCCACATCATTGGTCCTCTCTTAATTCTGCTAGCTTGCGAATACGGTCTACGAAGTCGCGAAGAATAGAAATATCACTCAATGATGCGTATTCCTGATTAATCATATCGTCTATCGCATTATCAAGGCCGCTAGCGATACTCTCCAAGTCGTCACCAGAGATATGACTGATGTGCTCCGGAACACTGGAGAAGTCTTTTCCGTAGATAATGCAGAAAATACCGCGTCTACTTATACCTAGTCCAATACGCTCTACTGTAGATTTGCGGTCGCCTCCGTCCAAATATACAGTATCACCAATGTGTATTGGAACTCCATCCATGTCCCTCGGCGATTCAAAGAGCCAACTGTCAATGTGATTTGCAATGGCGAGCAACTCTTCGCAATCATCGCGGTTAACGAAAGTACCGACGTGAATATCACACCATTTACGGATGGCGTCGCTTAAGCGCTTTCTGCTATACTTGTAGTTTGACATGTCCTCTCTTTTCTCTAAAAAATATCTAACTGTTAATGCTTTTGATGACGTAAACGTTGATGCTTAAATGCGCACCACTGAAAATACCACACCCACTTGAGTATATGCCACCGTAAATCAAACGCCCACTTAGGCAGTGAATTACTGAACGTGCGTGGATAGTCTGACATGTTTCCTCTTTTCTTTTTATTGGACCTTCTCTACAATGCAATCAAGGCGCTCTAGAATTTTCTTAGCAAAAACGATTTGTGCGTTTGTAATTGCTGTGGAAAGTTCGCTTACATTTCTATCTTCCTCATAGCAATCCATAGCATCGCTAACTGAAGCTAAATATTTGGCGTAGTCACACAGCGTTAACGTAAAGAATGCTCTGTAGTCGACAAGATCGTCGTGAGTAGTGACCACTGCTTTCCTGTTCATAATATCTCTTTTCTTGTTAGTAATACGGCTAGTGAAAAAATAAAAGAAGAGGTTGCAAGCTTCGAACTTGCGTCTCCACGTAGGAACGTGGTGTCCTACCATTAGACGATTCAGCCAGCTAATTTGGAGCGCTCGTCATGACCTTTTGTGTATGTCTTCACGATACGTATTCCAAACCTCTGGCGGTTTGTACTCCTCCTCTTCTCTATAATAGGGAATGATTTTATCGCGAGAAAATTGAATCAAGCGCTGCAAAGTAACCACACAATTAGAACAAATATCCAAAGCGGCCAGAATGTAACGAGCGACCAAAGCGTAAACCGAAATATAAGCCAAAGAACTAGAATCGTGATGGCTAAAATGCATAAGATAGTTAGAGTGATCATCTCAGACCTCCTCAGGACGTTTGCTTGGATCGCCGCCAAGCTTTTCAATCTCAAAGTTAATGAAGTCCTTTGCTTTCCAAAGGTCTTTCAGAGCAGAATTGTCTGGCTTTCGGCCGGCTCTAGAAATATACTTAAGCGCAGAACCAAGTTCCCAATCCAGCTCCCAGTCGTCTATTACTTTTCGAGGCTCGTACTTCCTGCCTGAAATATAATAGTCTGGCGTCGGAGTGGCGTCGTTCATGTTATTATCGCTCATTGTTTTCCTTCCTAGAAATATCAGTGATACTTGGTAACCTTGAAACGGACGAATCTACGATTCTCGAAATTTTCTATAGGCTCAAAGAACACAAAACTCGGCTTATGCTCCTTTGTACTAATATCAAAGTTGATGGCTCCGGAATAGCGAAAGCCTTCGAAAGCTCGACATACCAAATAGTGTACTACAATGCCAACAATAAAGCACAAGATTCCTATCACTGTTGCTGCGTCAATCGAAATCATCGTTACCTCTTTCCTATTGCGTTACGAAACATTTTCCTAACGTCTCTTATCTCATCCTCGCTAGCAGAAATATCATAGTCGTGAAATGTTTGTCGTATGTACGCTGCAGATGGGCAAATATCAGATCCGTACATGAAGTCGATCATGTCCGCAATAGCTAATGATCGTTTCGCTTCGGGCGAGAGCTTTTTTGCTTTTTGCACTTTATAAGAATCACCTTCCCACATCTCGGACAAACGAACTGGTTGAGTACAGTTGCGGCAACATCATGCCCGCAATTAGGACAAGAAAATATCTCTTTGTATTTGTTCTTTAACGCTTTTGGAGTCTTATAGCGTCCCCACGGCGATATTGGGTACGCATGATCAAGATAGTAAAATGTTCCATGCTCGTTGGGCTGTGAAAATGGCTGAGTGAGTTGCTGTCGTTTGATCATTGTATAACCTTCTCATGTGTTGCTTATTGAACTTTAATATTCGCGAGGCCACATCCAGCACCACACGAGAAATGCAAATAATGCGATAACGAAAATGAAAGCGATTATTGACATAATATCATTGAAAGTCATTGTGATTCTCCTTAACAAACAAAAAGGGAAAGCCCTTGATAAATATCAAAGACTTTCCCTTTAAGAGCTACTCGGGCATAACAGGTTTCCAATCGAACTTAACGGTTACTACAGAATCCTTCTTAGAATACTTTTTGGTAACGTCTGCAAGTGCGTCCTCAAACCCTTTTGAAAGGTGGCATTTGTTGTTAAGGTATATACCGAGAGCAGCACCTCCGATGAATCCGCTATATCCAATAATCGTGATTGCAGTCTCAAGTGCTTTCCCTTCTGGGGTATACCCGAGAATTTTGCAGCCAAGATTATACGTCTTAGCAAGAATATCGGTGATTGCCACGGAACTTCCCGTACAAATGACCTCTCCAAGCGCGAGAGCTTTTGCACCTTCGATTGCGACGTTTCCGCAATCCTTAGCAAATTCTTTAGTCGTGTCCTTCATTTCAATCTCCTTTCTGTTAGAGAACCCTTTGTTCTCTCCTATACAAGGACTTGTTGTTTTTGCGAGACAAAAAGGGAAAGCCCTTGATAAATATCAAAGACTTTCCCTTTAAGAGCTACTCGGGTATAACAGGTTTGTAGTTAAGATCGACAGTTACTTTATAACTCTTAGAATACTTGTCGGTAACGTCTGCAAGTGCGTTTTCAAAACCTTCGAGGGTGCCGAGCTTATCCTCAAGGTACGCACCGAGAACAGCACCTCCGACGAGTCCACCATACGCAATAACCTTAATCGCAGCGTCAAGTGCCTTCCCTTCTGGGGTGCACTTGAGAACTTTGCAACCAAGATTGTATGCGACGGTAAGAACTTCGGTGACTGTTACCATGCTTCCCATGTTGATAACGCTGTTAACCGCGACGGCTTTAACGCCTTCAATTGCAATGTTTCCACAATCCTTAGCAAATTCTTTAGTCGTGTCCTTCATTTCAATCTCCTTTCTGTTAGAGAACCCTTTGTTCTCTCCTATATGAGAGCTTGTAATTTTCGCGAGACAAAAAGAGAAAGCCCTTGATAAATATCAAAGACTTTCCCATTTAGGAGTTACATCGTGTATTCCCATTCCGATATGTCGGCTGTGATCTTCTCATCCTCCATTATAGAATTGAACTTGTTGCGTACGCCACGATTTGGCATGGTAACTTCAATAGTCCACTGCTGCTTTGGCATCCATGGTATGTTAAACATACAAATCGTTTTACCAGAAAGCCCAAATTGAGCGCAATACGCTGTGAACTTATCGTAGTTTTCCTTGCCTACGATGGTGTAATCGCACACGATCTTCTTCATGTTGAAAAGATGTGCAAGAATATCAAACATTTCAACCTCTTTTCTGTTATGAGAACCCTTTGTTCTCTCCTATATGAGAGGTTGCTATTTTCGCGAAACAAAAAGAGAAAGCCCTTGATAAATATCAAAGACTTTCCCTTTAAGAGCTACTCGTTTTCTCCCTTCTGATTAAGATCAAATATCTTTGCGATGCCTTCGTCCGTTGCCATGAAGTTGAACCCGACACGCATGTCGTTGGGCATAGGAACTTCGATAAGCCACAACACATCGCCATTCACTTCAGTCTTCTGAAAATACATTTCAGAAAGCTTGAAGCGAACGCAAAGCGTCATGAACTCATCGAGCTTTTCCTTGCCAACGCCATAAGCGTAACGGGGCTCCTTCGGGAACAGATCCATAGGAATAGCAAACATTATAACCTCTTTTCTGTCGTGAGAACCCTTTGTTCTCTCCTATATGAGAGGCTGTAATTTTCGCGAAAAAAGAAGGAGTCCTTGATAAATATCAAAGACTCCATACTCCTTTCTAGTCGTTAAGACGATGAGCGATAATGCACAGAACGATAAAGATCAAAAACAGCATAAATCCCATTTTAGTCAACTCCTTCGTTATGTGAGGACTATCCCTCTTCTATTAAAGAGCTTGTAATTTTCGCGAAAAAATAGAGAAATGCCTGATAAATATCAACCATTTCTCTAGTTTTTTTAGGTAATTATTCCTCTTTTCGGCTAATTTTTAGCCATTTTTGTTCTGCGGCTTTCATATACGCTATGCATTTCAAATCAAATATAATTTTTTTTAATTCGAAATACAGAACTGTAACAAAGACGCAGCACATTATTAAAGCTAATGTCATATGTCCTCCTTTTTCAGAATATTATCCCTATTTAAGGACCTGTAGAAATCGCGAAAAAGAAAGAAGGACGTGAATAAATATCCAGCATCCTTCTTTTTAGAGCAATCAATTAAAAGTTGTGCTTCGTTTTCCAGTTGTCAATGTTGTCTTTTATTCCTTTAACCCCACCTTGTGCCAGCTTGTCGACGCAGTTGATACCGCATTTCATTCCCTTAAATGCTAATTCAATAGCATTAATCAGGAATATGAGTATGCAGATCGCTGCGAATGCAATCGGCAGCAAAATGAGGCAAATAAGAAACTCAATCATTTTTCTTCCTTTCTATACGAAGAATCCTTTTGATTCCTCCTACCTAAGGCGTTGTAAAAATCGCGAGAAAAAAAAGAGAAACGCCGTGATTTAAATGTCGTTATTTATTGAAATATCTTTCGTATACGAGCATAAATCCAGAAACCACGGTCACCATAATAATGGCTACGCCCGACCAAAATCTTCCGAACAGAAGTTCTATAATTTCGTAAGCGATCGGTATAACCACAACTAGAACAACCATAACATTCAGTGGATTAATTTTCTCTTCGTCCATAATATCTCTTTTCTATTAATGGCGTTTCTCCTATATAGGCCATTGCTTAAATCGCGAGATCGAAAAAGAAAAGCCATGACAAATATCAAAGCTTTTCTTTTAGATCTACCTAGTCGTTGGGAAAATTTTCGTCGATTTGCTTCATTATCGCTTGTTGCTTTAGGTCTTTAAGATCAGCGTCATTCATACGCCAAATCGTATCCCAAACAACAAGAACAGTAACGAAAAGCATAAAAGTACTAATCATTTCAAATCCTTTCTATAGGTTTTTACCTATATAAGGATGTGCTATTTTCGCGAAAAAACAAAAGGAAAGTGAAAAGTTCTCACTTCCCTTTGACGGATTAGATTTAGTAATCGAAATTCGAATAAATGGTGCGCGCATTAAGCGACCTTTTAGCGAAATCGAGAGCATCATCTTCCTTATCAAAGCGAACAGATTGCTTTCCACTTTCCTTGTCGGTCCAAGAAACTTCGTAATTCTTCTCATAAGTGTCGTAATCAACAGAAGCAATACCGTTTGCAGTGTGGTAATTGCTACCGCAACCAGTCATACCAGACAGTGCAGCAACAACAGCCAGAGCAACCATAAACTTCTTCATGATAACTTCTTTCTCTTATTGTTGAGAACCCTTTGTTCTCTCTCCTATAATAGGGTATGTTTTTTTCGCGAGGCAAAAAAAAAAGAAGAGAATGCGATTCAATCGTGTCCCTCCTCACGGATTAACACGCTAGGAATCATCCTTATCTTTCGACTTAGGTCCTTCCGTTATCATCGTATTTAGAATTGGAACTTCTAAACTTAGACTTAGTGGTAATTCCTTATTACACGCCAATATTCATTTCTAAATATTGGATACTTTCTATCATTCTCTTCTCTCCTATAATAGGGTATGTTTTTTTCGCGAGGCAAAAAAATAAGGGCGTGTCAAAAGAGAGCCCCAGAAAAATCCAGGGCTCTCTTTTTTGTTGTACGTGAAAATGTTAGAATGCGCCAGTGTTGAGACGATTCTGAATAGCTTCGGCAGTGGACTTGTCCAGAATACCGTGATCATAACTGCCAGGCTTGAGAATATCAAGCTTTACCAGATACTTCTGAACCCCTTCAATGAATTCCTGATTGATGATTCCACCGGTGTCAGGAATATCAGGCACGCTGGAAGCAATACGCTTCACGAGTTCGCAGCCATAGTCCTCAAATGAAATGGAGGCCATAGCGGGCATGTACTTCGCAAACCCAGTGTACTGGCCGGAAATATACCCCGTCTTCGGCAGTCCCTCGATCTCCTCGAAGCGCTTGACAGTCGCTCGGTCAATGATGCCGGTCACTGGAAGTGCCTGAGCCTTCGGAATATCTTTCTCGCTTACAGTAGTCTTCTTGGTTTCCGTCATTAGAACGTCCCCTTGTTAATCGCCTGCTGCATCTTCTTGATGGTGTTGGACGGGTAATCGAGACCCTTGTCGGGCTCGAATCCATAGCGCTTCTCAAGACCATGCACGAAGTCGATACCGGCGATTCCATCCGGATCAAGCTTCATAATCTTCTGCATCTTGGTGATAAGCTGCGAGCCCTCCGGATGCTTAACCCACTGCCAGCCGCCGGTGCAGGCCTTCAGGACGCCACGGTTTTGGACCTCCTGCGAAGACACGATGCCATCTGCGGTGGTCCCGAGAATGCCCTGCAAACCAAGCGTGGTCTCTGCGCCCCAGATGCCGTCCACGGAAACGCGTCCAGCAGACTTCTTCGGAGCAGACACTACCTCGACGCCGCTATACCGCAGGATGCAGTTCCAACCGTGACGATACTGGTAAGCGCGACGCTCATTGGTCTCGTAGCCCGTCTGGTCGCCTGCACGACCGCCGCTCGCCTTGCCACGCTCATCAATAGACGCCTGCGCAATAATAGCATTACGACCATGACCAGAAATAACCATGCAGACGTGGTGAGTATCGTTAAGCAAAATATCACCAGGCTGGAGAATACCGAGATCAGGAGCGATGCGACGCCATCCGCGAGACGTGAGATTGGCACTGAGGTTGCCAGTATAGGTTGCGCTACCGGTATCGAAACCGCCCTGCTTCAGCGCCCAAATAACGAGAGCCGAGCAGTCGGTCTCGCCACCGTTGTAGACATTCCAGCGCTGGGACTGGTCGTAGCCAACACTCCAGACGCGACACGCCTTGTCCATGGCCGCAATGGCCTTGCTAATGCTTGGCATGGCTGACCTCCAAAATATCATCGTCTTCGTACACGTCATGCTCCACGTGCAGGCACCTGGGGCACTGCCAGTCCTGCCGCATGGGGTTGTTCTTGCTCTGTCGCACTTCGACCATACGCGAGCCGCACATGCAGCACGTGCGCGTAGTCGGAAGTCCATTAGGCCTCGGCATTAGCTTCGCCGCCGTCCTTCTTCTTATCCGACTCCTTCAGTGCGTCCATAAGCACTCGAAAAAATCGCTTGTCACCGAGCTCAGGGTCGAGCTTCACGATGTTCTCCATGCAGCTGACAGCCTCGTTGATTGCGAGATACACAATCATGGTCGTGGTTACAGGAGCAGTGAAGGGCATATCGATACCGCCGAGCAGCATACCGTCCAGCACGTCGCCGACAGCAATAATGCCCATCTCGCCTGTCTTGTGCCACAGGCCCTCTCGCATCTTGCTCGACTTGACAGTCTTGCCCTTCACCGCAGCTGCATATCCTAGGAGAATATCCAGCAGCATGAGGAAGCAGAAGGCCGTGAAGGCCACCTGCGCAACCGTGTTGTCTCGGAGCGGCTCCATGAAAACGTCAATGAACATAGGTGGTTGCATACATAAACTTCTTTCTACTCTGTCGTCTTGTTTTCGGTTGTACTGCCATTAGTCGTCTTTGTCGCACCCTTGCAATCGACGTGAGTGATTGCATACACCTGCCCGTCTGTGCCAATGATGGAGCAGGTGTCGGCCGCGAGCTTGTCTGACACAAGCCCGTATGCAAGCTCCATGTGGTAGGCGCTCTGGGCGTCCGTGTAGCTGTCATACGCCGTCATGGACGGCCCTATTGTCCCGTCTGTCGCCTCCTGGGCGACCACGACTATGTACTTCATGCGTTGCTCCCTACCACTTGTATCCCTCGACACGGATGATGCCCACCTTGTCCGACGCGTCGTAGTTGCCACTCAGGTTCTTCTGCATCCTGAGGTAGTTCTCGCCGCCGCCGTACGTGCTGACCCGCACCGTGTCTATGGTTGCTCCGCTTATCTTGACTATCTTTGACTTGACGTACATGACTGGCGCGGCGCCCTGTGCGTATGCGTACGCTGGTCGCGCAATCTGTAGAGCCACGGTCTTCCCGTTTGGGTTGTATACCTCTACCGAGCAATAGTCGCTGTCGTCGCTCTTGTAGAAAATCTTGAGCCTCTTGTAGTTGCCAGCGCTGTCGCTGAGCGGGATGGACGTGTTGATCGCCTGCGACTCGTTGTAGAAGAGCTCCGTCGGCTCCGTGAGCAGGTAACGACCGTCGAGCGCCACCCCTCCAGCGGCATGCATGGATATGCGCCCGGCGTTCGTGCCCACCGCGCTGAAAGCTATGTAGGCCGCGAGCTGCTCGGGGGTGACGTCACCCTCGTACCCCACGGCCTCGTCGCGCTTGCCGATGTAGATCGGGCACGAGAGCAGGCTCGTGAGCAGCGACCACTGCGGTGCCGGTGTGCCGGTCGCGTCCTGCCCGACCATTGTCCTCAGAAAAGTCGTTCCACGCGCGAGTGACACCTCGTCACCAGAGAGCGACGATATTGCGTCCCCCTTCGCGTCCAGCACCTCGAAGGCGCTGCCGGACTGGCGCGTGCGGCCCTGTGGATACGTCGTGCCACCGTCCGCGCTCTTGCCGACGCTAACCCCGTCGTCCCCGTCATGGATGACCGTCGCGAGAGCCTCCGCCTTCGACTGCGCATCCGTGGCCGTGCTCTTGGCGTCTTTGGCCGCCTCGTAGGAGGTGCTCTTGGACGCCTTGGACCAGCTCTCGGTGCCGTCGGCGTAGACGGTGCGCTCGCAGGTCCACAGCACCTTGGTGATGTCAGCCGTGGGCTCCGTCTCAGTCCACGAGCCGAGGCTGGAGGAGGACGTGGGAACCGTGGGCGTCGCTGCGGTCGGTGCGGCCAGCTGGTAGTATCGGACGGTGGCTAGGATGCCCGCGCTCCAGGCGAGGGTGGATGACGCTATCGCCAGAACCAATGGCGAGCCGTAGGACAGCACGGGATTCGTCGCATCGTACGCCGCATCGAGGTTCTGCGCCGAGATGTGGAAGTCTACCACGCGCATTCCAGACGGAACAACCGCAGACAGCGAGAAGCGCTTCCACTCCATCGTGATTCCGTTAATCTGCACGTCGACGTTGTTGCTGTTCCCAGCCGCGTCTTCGTACTTCACCGCCGCCCATGCGGTGCCACTCGTTGCCGCCGCGCTGTGCCACTTCGCCGAGATACCGAGGTGCATGGTCTGGTTCTCCGCGAACTTGCCGGTGGTGATTGGCCAGGCAGCAACGTTTTTCCATCTATCTTTTGGCGTCGAGGATGTTATCACGCCGTCCGCCATTGACCCGTATTGCGTGATTTCCGGCTTGATGCCGTCCAGGAGGTTAGCGCTCATGAGAGCACCCACCCCGGCCAGCGTCTCGCCCCCGGCGGGCGCCCAGGCCATAAAGCCGTTTTTCGTCACCATGACGTTGCGGACAGAAATGGTCGTGTAGCCTTCATTATGAGTTCCCGGCTCAAGCCCAATGGTCGATGAATCGGTGAGTGCAACATGCTTGGCATTCTTCGATTCGTTTGCATTCGTCCACGACCATCTATGCGTGACCCACTCGCCTGCTTTGGCGGCGACCAGGTTGATATCATCAGACCTGTTCGAGTCGTTGTCATTTCCTACAGTCCCGGAGCCAGTATTATTCGTGTCGAATCGCAGCACGCAATTCTTATCGACCATAATGTCGAGTGTCACGTATAGAGTTTCGCCCCATAGCACTTCGACAGTATTCTCGTACACAGTCAACGGAGTGATACCACGCCACCATTCCGAATTGCTTGCCAGTACGTTGCTTTTTGTTCCCTGTGTTCCCTTCAGAAGGTTATAATTTCCGTAACTCATTCAGGCCACACCTCCTTCCATTTTGAAGGCGTCCATAGCTCTCCGCCATGGCCTATCCCTCCAGCTGGGCGGTGTAGACGGCCTTGGAGCTCACCGAGGACGCGGAGACGGAGAGCGTGGCGCCGGAGCCCACGGACGTGGTGCCGCCGTCCTTGTACCACTTGATGGTGCCGAGCTGCGCAATCTGCTGGGAGGACAGCTCAGCTCCAGCCCTGTACACGTGGGCCGTGAGGGTCGTGCTGCCATTGTTGTTCTTGAAGACCGTTCCGTTGTTCGTGGTGATTGCCATCGTGATTGCGTCGGCGCCAGCAGCACCGGTGGCTCCGGTTGCGCCCTTGGGACCTTGGGCACCCGTCTCGCCCTTGGGACCCTGCGCTCCGGTGTCGCCCTTCGCACCGGTAGCACCAGTGAGCGCGAGGCCGCAGCTGAAGCGCTTGGTGATGGTCACATCAGTGCCATTTACCGTGACGGGAATAAGCACGTCGCCAGGCTGCGTCATCGAGCTGGACGCCGTGATGGTTACTGTCTTGCCGTCGGTGCCCTTGGACGCGCTCACGCCAGTCGGACACGTGATGTTGCCAATGGAGAAGCCGACCTCGCTGCCGCCCTGAAGGCACATGACCTGCGTGGTGCAGTTGCCGGGCTTGGCCGCACTGGTGGTGCCGAGGAAAGTATAAGCCTCGCTCGTGAGGATGACGCTGTACGCATCAGTTACGTCGACAATCGAGACTTGGTCCGCTGCCTTTACTGCCATTTCTACTCCTTACTTAATCAGTGACTATCTCTGCCTTGAAGGTGCATTTGACCGTTACGTCATCGGGCGCGACAGTCAGCGTGAATCCGTCATTGGACAACATCGGGTCCGAATCCGCGAGGCTCACCCAGTCGGTGTCTCCCTCTCTCAGGACGTACCACCTGATTCGGGCCGTTGCGTCCAGCATCGCCTGCCTGAGCGCCGTCAGCGTCGTGATCTCCTGCCCACGCTTGTAGCAGCGAACGGTGAGCACGGTGCTGACCTCGGAGTTCTTGAAGACTGTTCCGCGCGAGCTGTCTATGCGCAGCGTCACGAGGTCCTTGGTCTCGGCGATTGCCTTGTCCGCGTTCTGCTTTGCCGTGTTTGCCGTGTCGGCAGCCTTGCCTGCGGTGTCTACTGCCTGCGATGCGTCAGAGACGGCGTTGTCCACGTCGATGCGTGTACGGTCGCCGCCACCGATGACCCCCGTTACAGTGAGCGTGTCCAAGCCGTTATTCACCGTACTCGTTATAATTACTGAATCACCGACTTTGGCATCTACCGTAGTCGGAAGCAAAATATCAGTGCCGTTTCCATCAAGTATTACGGAGACACGACCGGTGCTAGAATCTTCAGTAACAACGCCAACGTATGTTTTCGTTAAATCTTGGTATTTACTAGACTCTTCAGCACGAGAACGCTGAAAAAGTGTACTTATTTTATCGCTAAGGTAATCAGAAGCTTCCATTTTGATCACTCTCCCAGTTCCTTGGGGTCATACGTGGTAGCTTCCTTCAGCGTCAAAGACCAGCTCATGGTACTGAGATTTAGATCGGCGCTACTAACGAACGTCTTATGGCTTTCGGTATATGGCGCGTTATCGTCAGCACGTGGGATGAACTCAATAACATCGCCAATAGAAATCGGGAAATAAGACGTCGTGATTTTCCAAGACGTGTCTGGTGTTGAAAATATCTTGATGTCTCGATCGGCCATCGACTTTGCTTTGGCGTACGTACTAGGAATAAGCTCACTCTCAGACTCGAATCGAGTGACTGTATAGCCTCTCGTTTCGGCTGAGTTGTTTCCCGTTACCTTAGATACCGCCGTAATCGTGATAGAGTCTTGGTAATTACTATCGCGACGACGCATTTCCTCTTTCCAAGCATCTGACTTGGTGTTATCGCTACCAGTATAGGAGACAACTACCTCACTCGGAACTGTGAGCTCGTCGCTGTCGCGCGTGTAGTTGTTCTGAACAATACCATGCGCATCGTTTGCGTCTAACGTATAGCGAGCTGTGTTCTGCAATGGATACGTCCGATTTACAAATGTGACTTGCCCTAACGGATTAACGCCGACCTTGATGTTAGCCAGTGTAGCAAGCGTGTAAATTTCTTTTAAGTAAGTCTCGTTTGACGTTAGAGCAAGCCCATCAGAACCGATAGAGTAATCGTTAGTAGCTGTAAAAATATAATCTCTGTTATCTTGCTTGAGCAAGTTCTTTATAGCATTTGAAGCCTTAGTACCTCGGTTTAACGTTATAGCTGTCGCAGTTAGATGCAACGACAAAGGATATAAACCAGCGGACTGAAGCGTAAGAGTTACCGTATCTGCCCTATTCTGGAACGCATGGCTTATATCGGTCACCATGTAAGTGCCAAGCGTTTCGCTATAGCCTAACGATGGGACCGTGTAAACAATACGAATAAAGGAGCCCCGTATGTATTGCGAGGCTCCATGAAACGTAAGTTTACCAGAAGTGCGTGTATCACTGTAATATTCATAGGTGAGCGACGATGAACTAAGATCGACATCACGCAACTCACCCAAAGAATTATTCAGATTCGTTTGCGAAACCATAAACACTGAAATGGTTCCTTCTGATAACGCCGAATCCTTAATATCAATCGCCATAAGCTCACCTACTTTCCTCAGTCATTGTTATGCTAACGGACGCGGTGTTGTGTCCCGCGTTGCTGTTTTCTATCTTCGAAACGTAAACGTCAGTCATGTGACCGATTGTATCAATATAAACCAGATGACGTCCAACTATAGTTTCGATGCTTATCGGTGTCTCATGCGTGCGTATCGCGTCATCAAACTTGTCGCGAAGGTCGTTAGAATATAATAGTGTTCCAGCGACCTTGAACTCGCCAGTTCGAGACTTGTGCCCAGTGACCATTTCGTAGTCTCTGGTGTTTACCGTATTAGCTTCATAAACAGCGTCAATTGTATGGTTAGAGACAAGTTTTTCGTTGCTGTCGCCAACCTCAATGCACCAGCATTCGTTGGTAACGCGATCGAACCAGACGTGTACCGGTTCAACGTTGAGTTTATATGTGGTACGAAGAATATCAGCATTAAGCGTTATGATTGTCTGGTACCAAGAACTTCCATTTTGATCCTCGCTGGCCAGATTAAGATCAAAGTTGCCAGCAAATGGGAAGTGTATCTCATATTTATCGTTGCCAATGTCATACGCCGAATACGCCTTGCCATTGTGGAACATTTGTACCGACGTAGTGCCAAGCGGATTCTTGATAGCCAGAATAATGCTGTGGTGCCCCGCAGGTCCAGCTGTAATCTCATACTGAGCCTTAGTCGTACCAGTCATCGTAAGCGGGAGACTATCGGTTCGTGTATCCTGCAGCCATTGTGTGCATTGATCATTGCCAACCTGATACTCTATAGTGATCGTGCTTGAAGAATTCGGTAACGTTTTGAAGTTTGTTGCAGCTATGCGAACCGTCGTCGAAAGCGTGTTCATTGTAACCTTATACGGCTGCTGCAACAGATTGGTTGTCGAATCGTTTGCCGTGTATACGCCGTTAATGTAAACGTACGTTGGTCCATATGCGCGACCAGTTGAAGAATCGCCGTAATCGCTAACCAATTCAAGGTGCAATCCTTCTGGTGTCACGCCACCAACAGTAAAGTCTATCGTTGGCGCCCAAGTAACATAAGGATAAGCAACCGTAGTACCACCAGTTATCGCTCGTCCGTAAGCATCGACTCCGATTGTCTTTACGTCAAGCTCGTACTGACAGTTCTTGAACGCATTAATATCATACCATGCATCAATAGCAAGGCCAGAGTCAGCATTGCCTGTGATTGCTACTGTATTGCTCCAACCAGTATGCATAAGCCTTGGCGTGTGGGTGTCATCAATGAAGAAATAGTAATCGGACCACTCTGTCCATTGCTCACCGTCGGTAGAGAGATACCTTCTTCGCCAACGATATGATACAGAGCCCTTGGAATTTCCCCATTTGGCCGACGACTTCCAGGCCGGATACAGCAAAAGGCTTGACCCATGCAGTTGCCTATTTCCATTTTGAATAGTTCCCTGCTGTGTTGTTAAGCACAGATCGTATGGAATGGGTGCGTTCGGATCAGTTACCTCTTCCTCAACAAGCCACCAACGCTGTGCTGAGGTAGAATTGTTTTCATACATCTGAACGTTGTTATTGTTGCTTGTCTGATTGCCGGAATTGTCCATACAATAGATTTTGCCGCCAGCAGTCATGCTGAAGCGAACAGCTAGTGCTTTCTTTCCATCTATGTAGGTGGTGTCAGAATATAACAGGACATCCCACAGCTCAGTTTGATTTTTCTGATCATATAGATCAGAAATCTGAACGTTTGTTCCATTTTTGCGTGTCGCCAGTGTATTCAAATCACCAGGAACGTCCAGATACTTGTCGGCGCCGACGTTATGCAAAATATACTTGCCGCCAGTACTCTGGAACATACTCCAATATTGCTTATTGTCGTTATTTGACGCGTATATATTAACGTTGCTTTCTGTCTTAGTATCAACGGCTTGCAGCTTCATTTCCGGATTCGCAAATGGACGAATTGAGTAAACGCGACCATTGATGATTCTATTCAGCGGAACAAATATCCAATAATGGTCGTCTGGAAGGCCGGTTTCGTCATACGATGAAAGTGATAATTTAGATCCAGCGCGAATATCATTCGAATAGTTGTTGCCGTCATCAAGAACCTCAACGTCCCAATCTTTCTTGGCACCATCTGTAGCAATGATTTTATAAGTGTGGTACGTTTCGTTGTTATACGTGACATCTTTGTCTTTGATTCGAGCAATGGTAAAGAGCTCGTTCCCAGCTCCGAAATAATGGTATAAGCCGACTTGCTGGCCGTTACGATACGTGTTACTCTTGAGACCGTTGTCCCACCAACCGCCAATACAGTCAAAACCCATATTGCTGGCGGAACGATTCATGATTCGCTGAAGCCCATCCTTGATGGTTTCAACGTGCCATACCTGAGCGTCACTTCCGTTATACGGCCATAACTGTAGCATATTTCCATTTGTCGGTCGATTACCGGGCAAATCCACCGTATAAACTTCTGCGGTAGCTTTTCCGCCAAGAGCAGTAGCGTCACGCCAGCCGCTTTTAATAAGTCGATTGTATTCGTCTAAGTCGATAGTCATGTGATACGTATCGCCCGACTTGTTGATAAGTCGATAGATGTTTACATTTCCATCGCTATCTATCTTGAAACGCTCTTTTTCGTACTCGTATCCCTTAGCGACGAGAGCATCGTTTTCGTCTTCACTCGTTGTGAACACATGGCGCCCCGTCTTCGAGTTGTAATAACTGTATACAGGAATACTGGCATCTGCTGTAACGGAAAAAGCAATGCCCTCGTTGACCCAGCCGCTAGATATCAAATTATTTCGCTCGGTGACATCTGTTGTGAAAAAGTGATCAGAACTACCTCGATTGTAAAGACGATAGACGTTTACAGAAGTGGGCTTGCCCCTATTGTTAAACGAATATCCACTGAGGATGAGGTAGTCCCCATCAGTGGGATGCTCATCCTTGTTTATAGTTATAGACACAAGCCCACTCCTCCTAAACTTTAGCCTACGTTCATGTCTGCCTTACGACGCCCATCGTCAATTGCATCAGCAACAACTTCAGCAATCATACGAACAATATCAGCGTCAGTGTGTCCCGATGTCGTTGCATTAATCGTTCCGACAAGCGGTTGTTTACTATTCGGAAGAAGCGCAAGAATATCATCCAGTCGCGACGTGATTTCAGAATAATCGTGATCCATCGTGATCTGATTAGCCGTTCTGACTTGTGCATTAAGCGCGTCAGAGAATTGCGCACTTCCATTTTGAATACTTTTACTGTCGAGTATCGGGCGAATTGTTGGCGACAGCGCTGCACTATTGCGTGTCGTGTCTGCAACTGCGTCCACAGACATTCGTGCCATGTTGGCAGCTGCCTTGACTGCGTCATCTGCATGTTTCTTGATACCTACCGTATAACCTGCGCTAAACCACTTACCTGCAATGATAAGTTTCTTAGCTGGTGAACCAGTAGCCTGAGCCTTGTTCACTTCTGCCATAGCTCGCTGCGCAAGAGATCGTGCAGCACGCCCGACTGCACCTGCACCAGACGCAATACCTGCCGCATAACCCTGAGCAAAGTAAGCACCTGCCTGCCTTGCCGAACCAGAGTTATCAAAGGCTGATTTTGCCGCTTGAACACATTTCTTAGCGGCACTTCCAGCATTACTTGCCTTTGACGAAATGCCAGAAGCAAAGTTCGATCCGATCTTCGAACCGTGTGACTTAGCACTAGACGCCATGCTAGATGAGGCAGAGTTGATGGTACTCCGCATAGACGAGAAAATGCTAGAAACACGAGACGGAAGAGGTTGAAGGCCACTTACGACAGCTGACGCGCTAGATCTTGCTGCCGCGCCAAGAGTGCTGAACTGAGCTGGTATGCTGCCAAACGATCCAGACAGCCGGCTTAACGCTCCAGCAGCAGCCGAGATACCAACTGATGCGACTTGAGTTCCTGCGCCAGCCATCATTGCCGAAACACCGAGTGTTTGCAGACCAACTGCAGAAATTATCAATGAAGCACCAGCAGTGCCATTAAATGTAGCGATGCCAGTACTCAATGCGCTAAGCGAAGCGCCTATGCCAGCACCATCGACGGCAGCATATGCAGAACATGCCGACGCGAGAGCCTGAAGCGGCCCAGAGACCATGGCAAGCGCAAATATCCCAACAATGCCGGAGGAAAGAGACATTAAACCGGTGGAAAGACCCGACAAAATGCCATTTATCTTGCTACCGACACCAGGATCAATACCGGCGAATAGTCCGCAAGTATTAGCAAGCGACCCAAGAGGACCAGCTATAAGTGCGAGCGTCGCGGCGCTTCCGCCAAGACCAGCAAACGGACCAATATGGCTTGATATACCGCCAAGTATTGTGCCAATTGTTGTTCCGACGCCTGGATCAATCCCGACAAACGTGGAAATATCAGTAGCAAGTTTGCCAAGGCCGCTAGAAACGGTCTTCATCACAGCGGCGCCGTCAGATGCGCTAGCAAATTTAGACGTACCTGTCGCCACAGCGCTGAGGAGACTGCTAATAGTCCCGCTAGACACTGTGACAACGCCCCATGCCTGAAGAGCTGAAGCTATTGTCTTTACAGGCTTGGCTGCAATAGACATCGTTGCCGCGCCAGAGTCCTTGCCGATGAACTGAGACGTTCCAGTTGCAACAGCGGACATCGTACGCTTAATATATCCAGGATCAACTGTAACGCCAGACCACGAAGATATAGCCTTCGCTATTGTCTTGATGCTCGGAGCAGCGCTCTTCATAGCGTTAGCACCATCGGTTGTTCCAACGAACCCTTCGACGCCCTTAGCCACAGCCTTTAGCGCCGTCCTGATAGTTTCGGGGTTCGTAGTAACGTTGGCCCAAGACTGAATATGTTTCGCCATTGACGGAAGCGTACTCATAGCCTTACTGATGGACGTTACGGACTCTTCGTCAACGCTCACGTTCTTGAAAGCGCCAGCTATCTTCTGGCAAATGCTCTTCATGTTGTCGCCAACAGCACCAAAATCAGTACTGTCAGACTGCCATTTCTTAAGGCCACCGGACAGTTTGCTAAGCGCTGTCAGAACCTTGGCAATGTTATCACCGCCGCCAGTAAGACCGCCAAGAACAGACCCAAGATTCCCAAAACTCTTACCGACTGCTGTGCATACCTCATTGATGTTGTCAGCAGCTTGAGAATAATCGGCGGCATTCCAAATATCCATGCTCTTAGATAGTTTAGCGAGTGCATTTATGGTCTTAGCAACCGCATCGCCACCGCCAGTAATACCGGCAAGAGCACTTGTGAGATTAAGAACCGAAAGGCTCTTCAAAATATCTTTGAAATTGTTAACAGAACCGGCGTCAAGGTCACCCATTTTATCGATGACTTTAGTCAACTTGTTAAGTGCCGAGACTGTCGTCTTGAGGGCACCGGCGCCTATCTTCATTGCAACGCCAAGCTCCAAAAATGCGAAGCCAACAAGAGCCATTGCTGCGCCGGCCATCAGAGCTTCAGGACCAACGCCAGCGAGTGCACCTAATATAATTCCGATGACGATAGCCATTTGCCCCATCTTGTCGAGGATGGCAGTAGCACCGTCTACGTTCTTTATTTGGCTTATTGACAGTACCAGGGCAGCCATTCCAGCAAATGCTAGTGCTATGCCACCTGCTGCTGCCAATGCTCCACCCGGGTCTATATACGCGAGTATGCCAATAACAACGCCAACCTCAGCCAGCAAAACGCCTAGGCCGATAACGATTGGAATCGACCCAGACGGATCGGGGATCGAAGCTATACCTTGGCACATAAGGTTCAATGCATATGCCAAGAGGACGACAGCCGCTGCACTCTTAAGCGATGCGCCATTATCTGCAAATGCAGACAGAGCAATATCAATGGCTGCGAGTTCTGCAAGAAGAATCGTCAGTATAATTAGTGATGTCTTCGCTGTCTCTCCACCAGCAGCCTTAACGGCATTGGAAATATCACTGAACGCCTTAGCCACAAGAACAAGCGCGGCGGACAGCATAAGGACTGCCGTAGCTGCTTCTTGACCACTGCTGGCTCCCGCAAAATGGCTAAGAATCAGATCGATGCCCGCCAGCGCAAGAAGTAGACCGCCAAGGATCCCAAGAGCTGTGGCTGTTGTTTGGAAATCATTACTCTGAAGCTGCCTGGAGACCGCCACGAACGATGCGGCAACAAGCGCTATAGAAGCAGCCATCTTCAGAACAGCATTGGAGCCATTACCCATGTGCTCGGCAAGTTTTGCCGCAGACAGCATAAAGCCAGATACGCCGACAAGAATTGTAGTCAAAGCCAGCAAACCTTGCTTAAGCTGATCTGGCTGCAAACTGCCGAGCGTTGCTACAGCCTTAGAGAGCAGCGTAACAACGAGGCCGATGGCCGCAATAGCAGCAGCAAGGCTTGCTATTTTGAGACCAGTGCTCATTGTCGACAGCGAAGACTTTATCGATCCTATGAAACTGTTAAGAGTTTCCATGGGATTATCTTTGCCGGTTACCTCCTTAACCGTGGCGTTAATCTTAGCGCAATGTTGCTTATATAGTTCGATACCAGCAAGTATTCCGCCCATAACAGCGGCGATAGCGCCAACGGCAATCGCACCCTGCCAAAGCTTTCCAGTATCCATGTTGCCAAGCACAGAAATGGCATTCGCTATCTTGCTAATAGAGTTAGCAAATGCAATCAGAACAAGAGCTATAGCGCCCCATTTGGCTGCCTTTGCGAAATTATTGATACCCTTCGCAAATATCTTTACTGACTTAGCTATGCTCTTAACCGAACCAGCAAGATTTGACCAAACCTTAGAAGTATTGGCAAGTGATCGAGACAGATTAAACGCTGCGCCGATACCAAGCGCTTTCTCTATCTGAGAAACGAGGCTATCTCCAGCACTCTTGTTGGCAATGTTTCCTATTCCGCCATCGACAGTTTTCTGAACGCCGGAAATAGTGTCGGCAACCTTTTTGAAAATATCTTTTATTGCCTGTATAAAGCCCTTGAACCGATCCTCTATTGTCTTTATGGCGTCTTTTATAGACGGATCGATATTAGACACAAGGTTCTCAAAGGCACCAACTATGCCTCCGCCAAATGCTTCCAGAGCGGACTTAAGAATATCAAGTGCACCCGGGAGATTGTCAGCAACGGCCTTTACTCCGTTACTAAGCCATTTTCCAATCTTTCCGAATGCCGGAATTATGTATGTGTTAAAGGCTTTCTTTATCGCGTTAGCAATATCAATGTGGCTGAACTTCTTGACAATCGCATTCTTGATTCGTATAGCAAACGCACCAATTGCGACGCCGACATCAGCTATGCTATGCCCACGAATAGCATTAGCGATGCCCTTCGTGAAGCCAGAAATATCAATCTTCTTACCCGCATTAGCAAATGCGTCACGTATTTTGTCGAGCGCGGACGTAATACCAGGCGCCGATTTCGACATACTGGAATGCGCTTTTGACGTGGCAGAAGCGCTGGTATCCATTGACTTGGCATATGCTTTCGTTGGACCGAATACAGACGAGAATGCATCGCCAACGCCAGACGCAAACGAAGATATAAATCCGCCAGCTTTTTCGACAGTCGTAGAAAGATTGCCGCCAACAAAAGATGTAAACTTCTTTATTCCATCGAGAGCAGTTAAGAAAACATCATGCACCGTGTTAAGTGCATTCGGCAGATTGCTCTTAACAAAACCGCCAAAGTTCTTTAGGACAGTAAGAGCGTCGGAGGCAAATGTCTTCAGTTTCTTAAAAGCACCGCCAGCAATGCTTGAGACAGCACCACCAAACGTTGCTAATCCAGAACTAAGACCTCCGAAAATATCTCCAGAAGAACCGAAATTAAGGCCGCTTACGAAGCTCTTTACAGCTCCAGCAGCTTTGTTAAGAACACTCGGTATCTTTCCGAAGATCTTACCGCCAGCATCTTTAAGCATATTGAGCCACGAACGAACGGCATTCACAGCCGGTGCCATGGTCTTAGTGAATGCAGCTATGTTGGGCTGCGCGCTCTTGATGAAACCTACAAACATATCAAAGAACTTACCGATGCCTTCTGCTGCAACGTCAGCAAAAGAATCAATAAGGTCAAGCGGTCCGTTCAACGAATCGAAGAAGCCATTCACGGCACCCTTCAAAGTCTTGAACACACCAACGGAGTTCATCAAATTATCAATGGCGGTTAATACTCGGCCCAAACCGCCAGTGATTGCCAGAATAACCTTGAGCCCAGACCCAGCCAGACGACCGACGACGCCGATGGTACGAGCGAGGCCAGTGTTAATGACATCGAGGCCATTCTTGAAGATATCAATTACGCTGAAGATGCCACCGATCGTATCGCCAAAGTTCTTAGCAGATCGCTGGGCACTATTGATTCCGGCTGTCCAATTCTTAAACGCAGCCATGCCCTTAGCAAAAGCCTTAGAAATATCAGCGAGAGCATTGCCACTGCCGCCAAGAAGCTTGCTAAAGCCTCTAGTAAATGGCCCGAACAGATTGATGATGCCTTGAATACCATCCTTAATGCCATTTACCATGGCTGTACGGCCACCGAGAGCAGCCCATGTCTGTAATATCCCATTACGGAAATTGCCCATTCCGTCAATCAGCGGGTTGAGCATGTTATACAGATCAGTAAATAACGCCTTGGATTCCTGATAGTCGCCAAGAATCAGCTGCCAGGTGTTCGTCCAAGACGAGCCAATAGACTCGTTAATAACAGATACCAACTGAGTGAACGTATTTACCTGAGTAGCTGCTTCGGTAAGACGTGCGCCCCAAGAATTGGATGTATCGGCAGCCTTTGCCATCGTCTTGGTGAAAATATCAGCGGTAAGCCATCCGGACTGCAGCGAATCACGGAACGAACCGTATTTAGAAACGATGCTATCAATGGCCACACCCTGCTCACGAGCAGTTTGCTTAATCTGCTCCTGAAGCTCAGGGTTTGCCATACCGGCCTGGACAAGAGAGTTCCAGTCCATAAGACGTATCGTGCCCGACTGAAGTGCCTGAGACACCTGATACTCGGCGCGAGCAAGAGTCGTGTTGCTAGCACCAGCGCCTGCTGCAACGTTAGCCATACCCTTGATAGCCGTGGTAGCAGTATCAAGGTCAACGCCAGCTGCGGTAAACTGACCAATTGCCGACGTCATGTCGGAGAAATTATAAATCGTGTCGTCAGCGTACTTGTTCAGCTGTGCCAGTGTTGCGTTAATGTGCGGCATCGTCTCGTTCGGGAGGTTTGCCATGATCGTCTTGGTGGAATTCATGGTTTGTTCATACTCATGGAAACCATCGATGATCGGTTGCACACTAAGCGCCTTGAGCATCCTAGCGCCAGCACTAACAGCCGCAGAGCCAATTGACATCAGTGCGCCAGTCGCAATAGTGCCAAGGACACTAAAGCGGCTTTGGACCGTAGCGGCTGATGCGTTGAGATTATCCATGTCAAGCTTACCAGTTTGATCACTGATGCTCTTTAAGGACTTTCCCATTTGGTCGAAATTAAGTGCATGCTTGAGTTTATCAAGCGTAGACAGTGACGTTGATACGTTAGCTTCGAAATTCGAATTCTCAAATTCCATCCTAACGACTTCATTGTCAATGGTTGTACTCATAGATTAGCTACCTCCTCACGTATATTATCTTCAATCTCTTTAAATATCGGTTTCATAGCGGGATTGATATAATCTACGGGAGGAACGTAACCGCCCGTTCCAGTACCATGCCCGAATTGAATAATTATAGCAATCGGGACGCCCTCGTTAACGTTTGAATTTGTCCAAACGATAGAGGCAGAGCCTTTAGCCGAAGTAATTTTATACGACCAAGACGAGGCCGTCGTGCCGCTTCTAACCGGTGTGGCACTAGCGAGTGCCTGAACGCCAGCTTCGCCATATGCTTCAAGATGCTGAAGAAACTTGGCCTGTTTTGCTTTGTTAAACCATTTTTCAGCTTTTCTAAAATGGCCTGATGGCGTTATCTTAACATTAAACGACGACACGACGACCTCCAGAAACTTCCATTTTGACTAACCACTAGTGCCAAGCTTCTGTCGACGCTGCTTGTTAAGCGCCGCATTCCGACGAATAGTGCTATCCTTAGACCGCTTCTTCTTAACGTTTGAATTCTTAATGCCGCATACGCGAATCAAAGTCAACAGTCTGGACAGATGCCATTTCTCGCAAGAAAACGGTATGTTGTTGACTGACATTTCCCAATAGATAAGTTCCGTTGTTATTATTTGGTGATGTCCACCGTAACCATGACCTTTTCCGCTCGCTCTGTCCGAAGAAAACGTGGTGGCCGTCTGCGGCGTTTCTATATAGTCGGAAATCTTATCTAAAATTTCTTGCGGCAAAACGTCATACACACGCTTGTCGACATTGTGGTTTATTGTCATGCAATATATGTAATCTATCATCTGATCGCGAGTTCGTTCTTTCCCGTCAAGAAACGGAATACGCCAACGAGCCTCCCATTTCGATGCAGATAATAGAGAATGCTCCAATTGGAGATGCTGAGGCTTAATGGTTTCAAACGTATTTGTCGCCTCGTCGAAAAATTCTATTTCCGGAGTATCAATCCTCAGCAACTAAATCGCCTACTCGACGCTAAAGTTCGGATGGGTCGGGGTCGCGGACGCGTTCGAAGATGCCTTAACCGCAATATCAAGCTTCTTCTTATCCGCATCGGTCAGAGTCGGCATAACGCCATTAACGAATGCAGCAGCCGCATTGTTGTCAGTGCACAGCTCGATAAAAATCTGCTCATAAGCCGGCGTCTGAGAAAACGCGTCGGAGAGCTCTGCAGACTTAACGAAGCGCTTTCCGTCCTCGGACTTCTCACCGTACGACATCATGATAATATCATTGAAAGCGTTCATGATCGCGGCGCCATCGTTAGCCTTCACGATAGTGTCGAGATACTGCTCAAAACCACCTGGATAAGAGAGCTCAAGCTTGATAACCTCAGCCTTGTTAAGATTGAAAAAGAAATCCTCGGTATGCTCGATACCGTTGAAATCGACATACGTAACAGTCTTCTTGAACATTTTTAATCCTTTCTTTATTCTAAAAAAAGAAAAAAAGAGAGCCCTGAGAAAATACCAGGGCTCTCTTTGTCTAACTTCTATTTTGATTACGCAGCGTTAAGAAGCTGGACAATCTCATCGGGAGTCGGAAGCGTGGGCTCCTCAGACTCCGTACCGTAGAGCTTGTCAGTAAGCTTCTTAAGCTTCTCGGGCTCAAGCGTAGACGCATTAATCTTAAGATGCGAAACAGGCTTGTGACCCTTAACCGGAACAGGAGTAGTGTCGAAGTCATACGAGAAGGTCATAGCCTCGGGCGAATCGTTGATCGACTCATACTCGGACTCAGACGGAGACGCGGTTGCGCCATAGACGAGGTGAATAATGAAATCGGTAGGCTCAGCCATAGAGTCATCGCCAGCCATAGTACGGTAAGAGAAACCAAACTTCTGGCGAGCCTGCTGACCGATGGTAATGCCCTTTACAAGCTCAAGCTCACCGTTGCACGCAAGGAACTCATCCGGATACGTGTAGCACTCGATATTGCCGCCGAAAGTCTCAGCCGAACGAATGGAGCCAAACTTAAGGTTGTCGGCATAGAAGTCCTGCGCCTCAGCACCGTCCGGAGACTGCGTAACCTTGGTCAGACCATTCCACGCAACTCCGTGAGAATACGCGTTAGAAATGAACGGATACAGAACGCCATGATCGACACCAAGCTCGTACTTACGAGTACCAGCCGCATCCCAAGTGAGAATAGCCATGTATTACTCCTTAATAACTAGAAATATAAACATTAAACACGTAGTGATAGAGGCCGTCAGCTTTATATGATCGTTCGAAACGACAGAAAGCAAAAGAATCAAACATTTTTTTAAGTGGTTCGTCGTCTGCTTTACGTGTGATGTACGTGACAGTATAGTTGCGATAATCCGCGTAACGTATACTGTCAGCATAAAACACATTAGTGTTCGACAACGAATATAAAAAGCACGGATACTTAAGCGTTAAGCTTGCATCTGGGTTATAGTATACATTACCGGAGCCCAGAATATCTTGTAACTTTTTATTCAGATCAATCCGTGACCCCATTGTACACCTCCCCCAGATGCATAACTACTCTATGCCGATCGACCTCTATACTACTAACTCGCCAGGCAACATCGTTAATGATGACAAACTTTACGTCAGACAAATGAGCCATCATATAGCTGTCAGCAACAACGCTAAGCTGATTGGAGAGTTTTAAATCGTCGTTAGTGCTATTAGAAGTCGAGACGATAGAATATCCGTTACGGAGCATGTCACCGTAGTATTTTCTTTTGGTAATAACATTTGCTTCCCATACGCCTGGGCTAACTTCGCCTTGAGAAGTAAAACCAACAAGACCATGAAATCTAGTCATTCTATCGCCCCGTTACTTCCATTTTGATTACGCGCCAGCCTTGACGAGAGTGCCAGCACCGAGCTTGTACTTAGCGGTATCGTACTCGAGAGCGATAGCGCTGTACGGGTGAGTCAGGCAGCCAGAGGTACGCGCCTCGATGAGGTACTTGTACTGGTTGAAGTCGATGTCGAAGTCATCGAAGAAGCTCTCGCCAGCACCCTTGTCTGCGCCAAAGGTGTAATCGCCAGGATTGACGATAAGACCAAGAAGACCCATGGTGTTGGTCTTGTCAGTACGAGTGACGTTCTCGAGGACAGGAACCTCGACGATACGAGACACGCGCATAGCAGAAGCGAGCTCGCTCTCGTTAGCATACAGGCGGCGACCCATCTTATCACGCGCGAGAAGGAGCATGGTGATGATGTCGTTGGTGGCGTAAAGAACAGGAGAGCCAGAACCCTTATAGTTCTTACGAGCACGCACAGCGAGATCGACGAGGCCGTCAGCGTTCGCGAGAGTGTCGTCGGTAACGGACTGATAGATGGTGTACACGGTGGAATCGCCGTAGATAGGACGAATGTGATCAGGCGAGATCTTGTCCTCAGCCTCAGCATTACGGCCGTCACCGACCAGAGCGGCACGAGCAATCTCCTCGCGGAGCATTGCCTGCATCTCAGCCTTCAGCCAAACAACAATGTCGAAGTCGGTGATGTCAAGAACGTCGTCACGATCAAGCTTCTGCTTCTTGTACACGGTCTGCGGATCGGTGGTACGCTTGAGCAGCGGGAAGACCTCGTTCTGCTTCTGCTTACCGGTGATGTAACCCTTAGCGCGAGCCTCGTCAGCAGTAAGAGTTGCAGCCGTGGACTTGATACGAGAGAACGGCGACTTGTGAGTTGCGTTAACAAAGTCGGCGACCCAAGCCTGGTCACGAGTGATCATGTCAGGCTGGTTCTGGAGAGCCTTGTAATCAGGGAACAGGTACTCGATGTCCTGGATGCCGTAGTTCAGGCTGTGCGTACGGTTGCCATCGTGCTCGATGACGTCGCCGTACTGATCGGTGAACGCGAACTCGTCGGCAAAGTCCTTCATGGAAGTAACGTGGCCGCTCTTTGCCGCAGTAAGGAAGCTGTTGAACGCGTCGTGCGAAATAACGGGCTCGGCAAGGTTCTCGCTCTCAAAAACATTATGCTTCATGGAATTATCCTCCGTAGTCTGATCGGAATTATCAGTATCGTTTCCAGCGGCCTTCTCGATCTCGCTGAGAACGGTTCCTACCAAATAGTTTGCAACCTTCTTCTTGGCATCGTCCATACCATCGTAAACCGGGCTAGCTGCGTCGGGATCAAGCATCTTAGGCGAAGACGGAACAGAAAGACTACCAAAGTTGCCAGCAACCTTGGAAATATCAAGTCCGGTCTGAGACGCAATGACGGAAAGAACTACGTTCTTCTCATCGTCGCTGAACGTATTCCAAACGTCGCCTACCGTCTGTCCACTGTTGGATTGATTGCTCTGGGGCGCACTTCCATTTTGATTGGACGCCGGCGCATCGGCATGCATGAGCACCGGAGAAATGGACTCAAGCCCAGTATGGATGATAGCCTCATCAAGGAAGTCAGTGGTACCGTCACTATGCTCCATGGAAACCTGGTCGATGGTAGCGCCCGGATTAGCACCAGAAAGAACGAGAGACACCTCTCGAATGTTTCCGTGCATAACATTCACAGGATGCGTACCGGACTGGACAAGCTGGTTGGCATAGATCGACATCGAGTTAAGATCGCCATGCTGGACCATAGCCTTGGCCGTCTGCGCGTTCGGCGTGTCGTTAAACGAACCATAGCCATAAACACCATCGGGCCTATTCTCCATATCAACAAAACCAAGAACATTGTTAATGTCATTGTGCATGTGCTGGAACACAAGAGGAACCCTAGCCCCATCCTGGTCCTTAAATGCATCATGACGAATGACTCGGCCATCACTGCAAACGATATCGTTCTTAGTGATGTAACCAGAAAAATCATACTTCATGAACTACTCCTTTACGGTTTTAATACTGTTCGTTTTGAAGGAACGAGCGGAGGCGGAACCGCAAGATCCCCAGATGGGACAGCCAAGTACTGTGGCCTAGAACGATATTTCGGATCAGCCATCGTACCAATATACGAATCTATTACGTCATTATACATCTTATAATCTTCTGGATGTAAATGTTCCGTGGCTGCACGACCAACGGCAGCGCCAACTACGCCACCAAATGCTGCGCCAAGATTCGTGTTTCGCTCTCGCCTGTATCTGAATGCTTTTGCAGTTACCATCACAGGCGTAGTATAGCCGCCTTTTTTATCCATTTTCTGTAGCTTATATGCTTCCCGACTTCCCGGCTTAAGATTCTTGTCTACAGCAGCTCGCCGTAAACGTTGCACCCTAGCACTATTATTGTCGTAGCCGTATTTTCTATTGATGCGGTCGAGACCGATAACTGCCCCAGCAACAGTGTCGTCCTGCGTATGGGTATATTTATCTGTTAACTTGTTGTACCTGGCTTTGCCAGCTGCGGTGAAGCTTCCGTCTTTGTTCTGGTATCGCCTCACCCCCCACTTCTGGCCTAGAATGCCATGATGCTCTAGAATATAATAATCTGGAGCATAAATAGTTTCGTGCATACGCACCCCCTCCCATTTTACGACTCGTTTAGATCATCGACGGATACACTAGGATCAATTCCTTCTGATTCAGAAGGAGCCGGCGCGCCACTGCTCTCGTCGCCAGCAGACATGTTTCGATTCTTAAGCTCGTTAGCAGCAGGATCAGTCGATGCTTTAAGTCCCAAAATACTACGAAATTCGTTAGGCGACATAACCTCGTTTCGACTTGCCTTATCCATAAAGTCAGAAAGCTTTGAAATATCAGCCAGTCGGAATCGATCCATGTAATACTGAACCCGTTGGCCCTGCGTATAGCCAGTCGGTGTGATCCACTTACGAGTCATTTCTGTAGTAATTGCTGTGAGAATTGGCTCAAGCACACGCTGCTGGTAACTAAGAATCTCATCTTCGGAGGCGGTTCCATTGAAAACATTCTCAGAAATACCAAGCTGTGAAAAGAGCAACTTCGTAAGGTATTCAACCTGAGGCAGCAAATTGCTTTCTACTGAACGGTTGAGCTGCGTTATATGTTCGGTTGCATCAATATATCCGATTCCATACTCGGACGCGGCCAACTGATCGGTGAGCGAAGCAATACGATCCTCGGCCTCTTTCCTGCGCTGTGGCGTTTTTATAGAATACGGCAACTGAAGGATGAGGTCAAGATTCTTGCCAGCCACCTGATTGTCTGCAACGTCGAGCAAGGCAAGCTTCTGTGTCAAACGAGTTAGGGTAGCATTCGGCGCATTCATTACAGAATAGAAAGGATTTTCTATAATAGCAACATCCTTCTTGGGACACCAAATATCTTGTCGAGAACCTGTCTCCTCGTTATAAAGATGAACTAGTACTGCGTCTGGCGCCCATTGCAAAATGTTTCCGACACGAAGTGTTAAAATATCATAGCCAGCCGTTTGTGCTGGATTCAGATTCGTGTCGACAGGAACAATCGCAATGGCTCCGTCATCCAAAAGAGACAAGACAACATCAAGCTTAAAGTCTCTAGCATTTTGATCAATGTTAGCAGAAAGTGTCAGGCATTTGTTAAGCCCCGTATTCATGTTGCTAATGAAATGCTCATTCTCGTCTACTCGAACATGTTCCCAGTTTATTGACGCTGCGTCATTTGCCACTCGGTTCACGATGCTAGACACGATCGTACGAGCATTTACAGCATTCGGTGTGTGTCGTTCCTGGCGAAATGTGCTGATGTAACCATGCGACGTAAAACGATTGTTTCCAGTGTCACGAAACACATTCCAAGCGTGCATAATTCGATCTCGCATTTTCATCTATGGCACTCACCTCCTCTCGAAAAATATATTACTATTTAACCGTTTAAGAATAGCGCCTGCTACTGTAAGGGTTTTTGCCATAAGTATATACGTTTGGAGAAAACAGTGACTAAATCTTGTGGTATGGATTGTCGACATACGTCGGCGGTGTTGATATACTAGTATACGTAGTAAATGTACTGTTGTTTCCACCCATAATAGCATTCAGACCAGTGTTACCTGCCGAAGCCACGGCCCCCCCGACAGCAGCAGTAGCAGCAGCAGTCGCCACGACGCCAACGACAGGATGCCTACTGTCAAAACGCCCAATTCCTACCGCACCAATATCTAATGCTCGCGCTGCGCTTGATTGCTTTCGCCCGGTCGTTTTATTGTACATATCAACAAGCTGAGCGGCATGGACGTTTTCCAGATTTTCAGTATGCCCAGATGCTGCTATTTCCGCCTTATAATTATTGTAATGCGATCGAGCAGCAGCCAATCCGGTTCTCATGCCAAGAGCAACTCCGGCTGCAGGATTCGCGGCAATACCAGCTGCCGTACCTACAACGCCAAGGCCAGCAGCAACCCCGTTGGCTATTTTGCGACGGTTATACACACGATACATGCCGGACGCCTTATCCCGCGCCGACAAGCCTTCACCCACTTCGCGTGCCGCTTGGCGCCTCATGTTAAGATTCGTCATGGACCTCAACGTTGCATGACGACCCATCTTGCTTTCGACCTTATCGCTACCGATCTTATAGGTAGCCCAATCAATCGCATGTTTATTGGTAGTAATATAACGGGACCGGCCTGCTGGCGTAAGACTTCCATCAGAATTCTGGTAGCGCCTTACGCCCCACTTCTGGCCTAGAATGCCATGATGTTCCAAAATATAATAGTCTGGTGGATAGATAGAATCATACATGCGCGTCACATCCTTGTGATTGAATACGAATTACTTCCATTTTGATTTGAACCACCCGTCTGAGCACGTTTCTTTCGCTGAGCGTCCAGTATCGTATCGATATGGTTCATCGTAGTCAAACGTGTGTTGACGTCACGAATTTCAGCATCCGACATGTCATTCATACTCTTAGTTTTCAGCAATTTCAAAGAGTTCTTTTCTTTCTGTCGCTCTTCTCCGCCCATATACTTTGCAAAAAGACGAGCACCTTCGGACGCATCGGGACTGTTAACGACGCTTGTTGCAGCGAGTTTAACTCCAGCATTTGCTGTGTTTACGATTGCAGAAGTAATGAGGCTAGACTTGGCGTTTCGAACAGCCTGCTGCCTAGCCAGTTTATCTAATCGCTTTCGTTCCCGATGTTGCTTTACTTTGTCGTATACATACGCGCTTGCTGCATTGGATGCGTCTGAACCATGCAGACTCTTCTTAAGCCGTTTTATTTCAGCTTTTTGCTGTTTAACAGCAAGCTTTTGATTAAGAACATTAATCTTCTCTTGCTGCGCTTTTTCTTTAGCCTGGTATTTGGCGAGTTGCGCTTTATTCTTAGCTGAAACCCTAGCCTGATGCGACTTTTTAGCATTTCCGAAGAACGATACAATAGACTGATGCCCTCTTGAGACAGCGTGCCCGAGTTGTTCTGGGGTACGGCGTACGCCCCACTTCTGGCCCTTAATACCATGATGTTCTAGATAGTCATCATAAATATAATTTTCCATTCGTATACGAACACCTCCATTCATCAGTAATAAGTGCTCAATGGTTGCGCTTTTGCCGTTTTTGTTTTCAAGTTCTTAGTACTGGTCAAAATCAACGGATAGCCAGCAACGCCGTAATCAATAGGATCGGCAATAGCGTCATATCCCATTTTAGCAGCATCTGAAACTATTTTGTTCATTGTTTCTGGAGTATTTATCTGTGCATTGTAAGAATTCACTACGTCCTGATCATACTCCAATGCACGCTTTACACTATTTGGCGTTCGTTTGCCTAAAGAGCGAAGCGTTTCGTCAGTGTATTTTGCTTTTCGCATAGTCCTAATATCAAGGCCTTCATACTTGACGTACTTCTCGACAATATCAGTAGAAGTATTTATGTCTGCAATTTTAAAATTTTTAGTCGTATCAATCGTTAACGCGACTTTTGCTTTTGGATCTTTTTTAGGTTTATTAGTTGGCGACAGCATCCCCTGCGTATATAGTTCGCCGTATGTTTCATAGTCCCAACTATCACCCGCAATAAAATATCGTCCTACTGACTTTTTTACGTTCTTAGCCTCGCTTGGTGCATCGTTTGTAAAGCGCACTAGTTTTTCGTTAGCCGGAGCATATCCACCATTGTTCGATCGGATAGTCTCGCTAGTCCATCCTGGATCCGATTTAATATCATATTTTTTTTTAAATGACTTATCAAATTTACTGTTATAAAAGCGATTAAATGTTTTGTTTACATCATGCCCCAATTGTTCGGGCGTACGTCTTATCCCCCACTTTTGGCCTTTAATGCCATGATGAGCTAGATACTTAACAGGTCTATACATCTGCCATTCGAAGTTCCACCCATACAATTCTGCAGTATGGGTTCCGTAATTGAACTTCTTTCCTTCTTTTCCATCGTCCCCTGTGCAATGGATTTTTCCAACTCGTTTTAATTTTACCGGAGTAGTAACCCAAAGTTCTCCAGTTACGCTTGAATCGGGAACTGCTTTCGGGTTTGGTTTGTAAATATCAAGGTTTGAACGGTCTGATGGTTCATACACATAGAAGTCTTTATTACTAACATCCTGAGAAAGACCCATTAAGCACTGATTAACCGAAGGTGCAAAGCTAACTCGTTTTGTGGTGTTATCCTCGTAACCATTACGAGTAAAGTAATTATCGACAACTCGTGGTTCTAAGGTCTTATCATCCATGTTGCTTGTGGATATGAAATACATTGGGCCTTTGTAATTTGTTAGTTTCTTACAATTTGGAATATTTGAAGTCTTGGATTCATCAACTTTAGCAGACCCTCTCGAATTTCTGGACTCCAACTGCCGTTGACGTCCTTCTGCAGTGAGAGTCCCATCCTTGTTTTGAAATCTCCTTACACCCCACTTTTGGCCTTTAATGCCATGATGCTCCAAAATATAATAGTTTGGTGGGGAAACAGAATTATTCATAGATCCTCCCCGCACCATTACGTTTCCGAATTTTCTAAGTAACTAGTTCCAGTACTTCCGAATCCGCCATCGCCTCGTTTGGTCTCGTCTAACGAAGTAACTTCACGTATCATCGTTTGCTTAACTGGCATCACAATCATTTGGGCGAGACGATCGCCAACTGAAATATCTACTGGATCGTCCGAAATGTTTTCCAGCAGCAAACTTATAACGCCACGATAGTCACTGTCAATTACTCCGACCTTGTTAGCCAACGATAAGCCATGCCTATGCAAACTGGATCGCTCGAATATCAGACCAACGCTACTACACGGAAGTGCAACACGAACGCCAGTTGAAATCATAGCACATTTTCCAGGCTCGATTGTTACACGTTCCGCTGACGAGAGATCATAGCCAGCGCTGCCCGTTGTTGCTTTACGCGGAACCGTTCCACAGGGTTCGAGACATACTTTTACAATATCAGGTAGCTTGAAAAAAATTTGATCGTCATTCATAGAACCGTCCTAGAAGAAATCGCCTTCGTACCGCTTGTAAATAACATAAGCGTCAAGCAAAGCAGCGACTGCATCGATCTTCTCTTCGCGACGCTTCTTGTAAAGCTTTCTGTTACCATTCGTATCCGTAATGGCAATTGCATTGCCCATACAGAACTCCATTATTTCTTGATCAAACAGCAGTTGCTTATCTTCAGCATAATGTTTCAGCTCACCAAGAGGTACAGATTCCGTCTTAGAGCCCTGAATAACTTTCTCGACAGCATACGCGCCATTTTCAGCAATGTATTGATCGACGAACTCTCTAGAGTTATAAGGATCATATCCAAAAGCAAGAATCGTATAGCTATGCTTTTCTATATACATAGTAAGATCATCATACACTTTTGGAATTTTCAAAACACTGTCATCCATAATAACAAGTGAGTCTTCATTAATAAAATGCTGATACTTTACTCGTAATGCCTGCGGTAAATTGTCATAGGTTCTCTGGGTTATGTAGCATCTGGTTTTTACGCCAAAGCCATTCCCGCCAAGCGGAAACATAAATGTGAACGCACAAAAGTCGTCACCCTGCGAAAGGTCCGCACCCATAGCACACGGAAGTTCATTGTAGTTCTGAGGAACTTTAGTAGGCAACGTTTCCTCGTATGTGAAGTAATATGTAAAGCCTTCCATTGGAATGCCGAAACGTTTCGCCAAAATATCGTTTCGAACGTCTGGATTCTTTTCAGCACGCTCAACGTCTAACTGATACGTTTCGTACGAAACCGTAATGCCAATGTTGGGTGAAGCTTTCATCCACATAGCTGGATTACCGACTTCACGAATATCATCAAGCTTGTAATACCAAATGGACACGTGAGGGTTCCAGTAATCGCCACGAAGAATGTCGTGCAACTCCATTTTGATTGAGTCGCCAACACCGTTTCGAACAGTTCCCTCAGACGACGTCGCTAGAATTAAGTAGTCAGGAAGCTTCGAAGCGCCCTGTTCGATTGCGCCAATGACGTCTTCCTTAACATCGCCTGAAAGCCACTCGTCGACATTGCTAATTCGTGGACGTGCGCCCTGAAGCTTGTCTATAGACATAGGACGAACTTCGATCAACGAATTAGTAATGAAGTTCTGAATACCCTTTTTAGTAGGAGCCATTTTGACATGATCGGCCGGACTGCCTTTTGTACTGTGCACAGAACCATCCGTCAAAAACTTGAACAGAGGACCTCTAGCTCTAGCCAAAGCAGTTCGAATTGGAGCCAGCGTTTCATCTGCTTGACGCATCGTTGGAGCCACAACAAATTGATCCGTCGTAGAAGGGTCGACAGCACAAAAGTAAGCCTGAACCGTGGATGCAAACATTGACTTAGCTGAGCCACGAGAAGTGATGATGTACTGAATGTTCCGCAAACGCTTCTTTATGGTTTTAAGCTCGTAATGCCCGGGCTGACCATTTTGACCGGGAACGTATATGTTTCGTTCGGTGAAGTAGTACCATCCGAAAATATCCTCGCCCCAAAGCTTAAACGTATCCAGAAGGTGCAAATCGCTTCCATCGGTTAACGTCAGCTCATTCTCGCAAAAATCAACCCAGCCATTGACCGCCTCGTCGTCGTAGTAAAAATCAGGAGTTTCAATGAGCTGGTCAATAATGTTCATCTGCATTGAGATTTCACTGCACACGGGAATCGACCCGTTCAGAACTTTGTCCCTAAACTCGCCATAGTAAATCGGGACCGCAGTATTAGACAGACTCATTGAATCACCTTCTTCCTACATAACTGACATCCTAAATGAAAGCTCAGCAAGCTCATCCTTATACGCGCTCATAACCTGAGCACTTGTCGGCGGATCAAAAGCCAGCTGTGCGTTAATGCAAATGAATTCTGGATACGGACTAAATGGATCGGTAAAACCTAAAGAATCAAGTGTGCTATCCAGCGTTACTTTTTCGTCCGGTACAGTAAACGTAGAGGACGTCTGCGAAATCTTAAGGAGTGACGAGGCAAGCGACGACGAAAATATAGCATCGTATGAATCGTCTGTAGGATCGAGCCCACAGTAATTCTTGATCAGATCGTTGAACGTTTGTGCCATAATATCACCTCCATGGAATTGTATCGTTTTTAGTTCGTTCTTTATACGGCTCTGGAATATCCTCAGCGTAGTGTATCTTCTGATGTGTATCAAAGGACACGCACACCAAGTTGTTAGGATCAGTTAAGAGTTCCGTTCTTTGCGTAATATCATCAACCGTTATTGGCACAATGTGATGAATGTATATGCGACCATTTATCGGCATACCGTCAAACGCTAAGTCGTTTCCTTTGTCACGTAAAATTATCTTACGGCGCAAACGACGCCACTCAGACGAATGGTAGAACGTTTGATTAATTGATCGAAGGCCACCGTAAGTGTACATACCAACGGCATTCTTTGTCTGCAAATATCTGATTCGATCAGAGAAAGAATCTATCCGAATCAGCTCATCGTATGACTTCATTCGTCACGACCTTGGTAATGCTTCATCGCATTGATCGCATCAGCATACAGCTTCTCCGTATTCTTACCAGAATCGATGGCTTGCTTCTTGGACGCAAGCAATTCAGTCTCAGTAGCTATCTTGTCCTGCTTAAAGAACCGTTCCGGGTCAGCAAACTTGGCCATAAAAATCAATTCGGCACCAGTTGCCTTGCCATTTAGCATTCTTTCTTCAATTCGGTCCAGTGCTATGCCTGAAAGTTGCTGTAAACGGTTCTCTGGGTCCATAGCAGCAGGAGCTTTTGGTGTGGTTTTACGCTGTTTATCATTCTTACTGACACGTTTTGCCAACTCTCAGGCCTCCTTTCTTAAGTTTGGCGCACTTTTAGGTTGGTTTTTAGGCATAACCTCAGCGAATCAAGCTGGATAAGAAAAGAGTAAAAGAAACCAACACGACTCAAGCATAAGGTTATGCCTAAAAACCAACCCAGGGAGAGGGTCAAAGGGTAAAATATAAATTTTCCCACGGAATATCTTTGAAGACGGCGGCGATGCTAAGGGGGTACCGCACTTTTTTGACCCTCCCCCCGGTCTGAAAAGTTTTTTATATTAATATTATATAGAAATACAGACAAAAAGAACAGGAATTGTAGCGTTAGCGACTAATTTTCCTGTTCTTTGTAATACTAATACTACAAGTAGTGTTGCGTAGGCAGAACGTTCTGTCTGCAAAACTTTAGCAAAAGCAGAATGAAACTAATTGAAACTGAATTGAACTAATGCAAAGCTTGAACTAAACTAAAACGTTTCTATTGTTGTACAATGCAACACTAATGTGTTAGTCATCATAGTCATTACGTGACACAAGCTTGTAGTTACCTGTTAGGTTGTAGTCTAGTATCTCATCGATAGCTGCATCCATTATGTAGTCATTGGTATAATCGTCCATCTCAGGATCAAGAGTTCCAATAAGTCTAGCAATGTAAGCACAAGTGTTGTAGCCTTTAGCTGTATCGAATGCATACCATTCGTTGAAGTGTGTGAATGGTGACCAAGGATTGTCGGTTGTAGTAAGCATATAGTTACCATACTCTGTTGGGTCCATAGTCATATCGTCAGACATTCTAATCACCATCCTTACTCATTAATCATTGCGCTTACAGTAGACGTTGATACGCCAAGGGCGTCTGCTATCTCAGCCAGGGTCGCCCCGTTTGCATCCATGGCCTTAGCCCTAGCGATGTGTGCCGGGGACATTACAGTCTTTGCCCTAGGCGTGGCTAAGCTTTTAAGACGATCGGGATCGGTATTGTTTATGATTGCAGTAAGCTTCGTCTTAGATATAGCTCCTGCTTGTATGGCTTCCCATTCCTTATCACTAATGACTATCTGTGTCTTGCCACCGCCCAAAGCATTGCGAGCAGCCTCAAGGTATTGCCCCTTCTTTTTCTTCTTCTCATCATCCGAAGCATGGGGGTTGTCATGAATATACTGAGAGTACTTATACCCGGCAATGACCTGCGCTTTACGCTCCACTGGCTTATGTGCTTCTGCTACTTGAAGAGCGGCATTGAGTCTAGCAACCTCGGTCGCATATGTTTTAGCAGCGGCCGGAGAATATGTGTAGCCCTTTGCACCCAGGGCGGCCTTTCTAGATTCATTGGCCAGGGTCTTCATATGATTTGCATAGTCGGCGTATATGTTTTCTACCTGGCTCCCCGACGACAGAGAATATGCGTCGTTTGCCCAAGCCATCTTAGTAGTCTTTATAGTAGACTTTTTAATATTGCCGTCTTTGTCAGTGTATGTCTTCCCCGTGTAAATATAGCGCTTCTTACCTGTGGCTGGGTCTATCTTTATACGATAGTCGTCAACTCGTTTGTCACTCTTAGCTTTTGAAATAAGAGTACTGGCTCCGCCGCGAGTCGAGCCTTGGTACTTAGCGCTAAGTTCCGCAATTCCATTATCCTTATACGATTGGCGATAATCATAGTGATGCTTAACGCAATCGATAACAACCATCGAGTGACGAACCGCTCGTTCTATTTCACGATCGTCGGCACCCTTGATGGTCATGTCTGTAATAAGATTCGAGACTTCGCCCATCAATAACTGCTTGCGGGCATCAGTAACCATGGGGACTTTGGTAGAATATGACTTTCCATCTTTATCCTTTTTGGTTGCAGTGTGATACCAATCGGAATCGGATACGGCGTATTTGCCAGGATCGAAGTTCTTAAGACCAGACAACTCGGGTGAATTCTTTATGCCCGTTCCACGAATAGGAATAACGGTTACAGTGTCGCCGTCAAAGTCGGCACCAGACAACCGTGCAGCAACTTTGGAATTTATGCCAACAGCATCGTGCGTATTACCAAGCGTCTTTCGGCATTCAGGGTTCTTGTTGTTGACCTTAACGATTGGCATTTCGAATCGACCAGCGTGCGGATATCGCACAAGCGCTACATACTCGCCATCCTTATAGTCTGGTGCATAGATCTCCGTATCTTTCAGCGAAGTGAATGGCAGAATAACGTGAGTAGCCTGCCTTGGAAACGCAGCAGCCTTAAGATGAACAGCAGCAGAATCGCAAGACTCAGCGTAATCGTTTAGCATCTTGGCTTTAACAACTGGGTTGGTAAGAGAATTAAGCTCTTCAAATTCAGCATCTTTAGCAGACGCAGCTTTTCCCAATTGCTTACGCACGACGTCAATAGGCTGCTTGGACAAGAACTGTGACGGAAGATTATGAGACCAAGTCGCCCACTCGCCTTCTTCGTTTACAATATTAACAGCGCCAAGCTTGCCTTTCGGATTCTTGTCAGTAACACCATAATGTATCTGAGTCTTAATGGCCGCGCCAAAAGGATTGAAAATATCGACAGTGTCGGTGTCTTCACCCGTAGCCGGATCCTTAACCTTTTTCATCGGCTTTAAGACTTTTTCAAAAGGCGTGCCAGACTTCTTGTTGGTGTTGAAACGAATATCGACACCATCGGGTAGGTCGTCGGAATAGACAGCCATGCCCTTCAAATATAGGTCGCCTTCAACACCAATTCGAACCTGAGCATAATGATTCTTGCCAAGACTCAAGTCTTTAACACCGGGACGAATTTCGATAAGACCATCTCGATCGACGCCACCTTCGTCACCATACTTGATCTGAATCCGATCCTTTTTAATGCGAACCGGATCCTCGATGTGGCGAATGTCATTACCAAACGGATCTTCACAATATAAGCCAGGCGTCTGAATCTTTGTCTTGTTCTTAGCCACATCAGCAAACGACATGTCTTTAGGCGCAAGAACTTGGATCGTTGTCTGCTTGCCTGTTCCCATCTGATACGTCTTAATGTTGTAGCAATTATAGCCTTCGGCTTCCAGCAACGCTACAGCATTCTTCTTCATTGTCTCAGTAACGCCAATGCGCGCCTCTGCGCCACGGCCAACATCGATCGGCCCCTGCTTCTCGACTGCCTCGCGCAAGGCATTCGCTGTATTGTTGAGCTTCTCCGAACGTTGCTTTCGCGCATCGTCCAAATATGATCGAAGCGTAGACTCATTAACACCAAGCTCGCGAGCCGCAGCAGACTGAGAATAGCCCTTGTCAATAAGATCCTGAGCCCGATTGACCTCAGCCATACGCTTCTCGTTACGAGCCAGAGTATAGCGAGCACGAAGTTGCGTTGTGGTCATGTTCATAGCAGCCGCAATATCGGTTTCAGAAACACCCTCGTCCTTCATCCGCTTGACATGCCAATAGAAATTAGCAGCAGACTGATATGGATTCTCACCAGATCCCCACGGATATCGTCCAGAGTGACGTGGTGTTCCGTAATGCTCAAGCCATTCGTTATAATCTTTTTCAGCTATAGCAAACGTCTCTGAGTATAGTTCTTTAGTTAAAATAACGCTCACGATTCACTCACCTCCGTGTCAAGATCGCTAAGAATAGATTCGAAGTTTACAATTGTATCCATGATTGAACATAATACATCGGGATCGGCAGTTTCTTCTATAACTTCGTCGCATTGGTAAATGCGAAGAATCGTAGTAATATCGTGCGGATCGTAATTATACTCTAGAAAGAACAGACTAGCATAAATCTCAAGTTGTTCCATGTGTGCAGGAATATAGCCAGTCTTAAGATCGTGTATTCGTAGAAGATGCTTCTTCTCGTTATACTGAATGGCGTCTGCTGTTCCAAAGCAATGCGGCGAAAAATATAGCGTTTGCTCAGAACGCATACGGTAACCAATAGCGTCATTAACAAATGCATTCAGCGTGTTGTTGTTCCTAGGAAGCCTAACACCCATGTTTATAAGATCGCTAGCTAAAGCGTGCAGCTTTGTTCCACGCTCTTTAGCCGCCTGATTCAAATATACTTGACGTAGCTTCTCGGAATCATAGTTAAGCCAGTGGTATCCACTAGGCGATAAGAACGAATGCTTACCGGCTAACTCCCAATGCTGATTCCATTTCATTTAGTACCCTTTCTTCATTCTCTGGAAATATGAAGCTTGCGAAAGACATGCGATTCATAAGATTAACGTAGTAATCTTGATTAGGTCGATGCTTCGCATTCGACGACTTTTTGCATTCAAGCATAGCCCATCGGTCGTTCCACAGGATAAGCAAATCAGGGACTCCCTGCATGTACTCAGGATCGTTCTTCAAAATTATACAATCTGGCAAACGATTCGTGATTCTCTTTATTAAGCCTGCCTGATACTCATTTTCTGTAGACGACATGCAGGTCAGACCTCCAACTAAACGAAAAAAGGACGCTAAAAAAGAAAGAGGAAAAGTCATATTCTATTTCCCCTCTATGATAGGGCGTGTTTTTTGCGCGGAGGGGGTCTGACCTGCGGTTTTGTTGATGCGAAATGCCGTTTTTTGGAAAAAAGTCCAGTTTTCTCACGGATGACGCTTTTTCAAGCGTTCAAAGTACTCTTGTTCGTCGAGAATATTAAAGTTCTTTTTCGCTTTTATGCATGCAACTATTCGTGTATCAATTCTGGATTTCGATTCAAGCTGATAGTAATGCAAATCAGAATATGGCGTGTTAACGCGATCGATTCGTCCACAAGCTTGTTCGTATTGCTTGTACGAATATGGTAAACTGTAGAAGATCATGGAATCTGTTTCGATACAATTCCATCCCTCACTGCCAGCAGCGTACTGGACCACATAAATCCACTTCTTTGTTTTTGGCAGATTCTCATGTGCATGCCCATTCCATTCGGCATACGAGTAACCCTTAATGTTCTTTAATGATCTAAGCAACTCAAGCTCGTAATCGAAATTGTAAAATATGATTACGCGAGAATGATCTTTCAAAAGCTTCTGTATAGCTAGCAAACGACTAGGGTCGACGTTCGTACAATATCGTTGCAAAGCACAAAACTGGCTTATGTTCTTTATCGGAATTTTGTCATACGGATTGAAACGATCGTTCACTATGCTAGAATATGTTTTTCTATCGTACGAAACTGGAACTGTATGATAGTGGCGAGCGACGTCTCGTTTGAAGTTCATCTTGACGAGTACTGCGTTTCTATAAGAATATAGTTTGTGCTCATTCAGATAGCAACGTATCTTTGGAAATTTAGAATGATAGTCGTACACGACATGCTCGCGTATGAATTCGGTTCTATTCCGATAAAAGCCGTTAGCAACAAAGACAGGAATATAATCCATCCAAGTGTCGCCTGGCGTTGCCGACAACAGAATCCATTTGTTCGTAGTTGGCTTCTTGGCAATCTTATAGAACGATTTTACCCAAGCCCCTTTGCCAACGACACGCTGCTCGTCAAATATGAAAAAGGAATTACGAACGTCGACATACTTCTTTATGTTATTCCAACTGTCAATAACAACATGCGCTTTTCCAAAAGATTTAGACGGATGCGCGGTATCGATGCCTATCTTGGCTAACTCAAGCTCCCATTCCTTTGTGTCTCGTTTTCGTGCGGTCGTAATAATATAAAGGTTTGGGAGTGTTTTCTGCTTAGGCATTACTTGTTTTTCAGCGTCGCCACCATAAACCTTGACGTAATAGGCTAACGCCGTTATAGACTTACCAGATCCGACCCCACCATTTAAGATGGAGCCGGACCTGAGTCTAGCAAGCGCATCCCGTTGATAGGGATACAGCCTCATTTAATCACCCATCATCTCGTCATAACTCGAATACTTGCTCTCAAATGGAGACTCGACCATCGTAAAATATGATCCACGACCCAGATAAGCAGACTTTCCGCTTCCAGTATTGGTCGTCCAGTGGTAAGGAACGCAAACAATATCCGCGTTCGCAATCTCGGAATGGTCAAGGCCCTTAACCGTGTCACTATTAAGCATGATCTGAGAATGCGACGTCACACGGAACACATTCTCAGGGAAATTAGAAAGACCAACACGAATCTTGATGAGCGGCTGACCCGGATCCTCAGGATCGTCAGGATTCGGCTTAAGGCGCGTGACAGAATATCCATCGTCTGACAGAACCTGCGCCTGCTCCTCGGTCAGGAACACGCTAAAGAACCCGTTATTGTATCCACTCTTGCTAAAGCGATCAGGAGCGCCACTAAAATTACGGAAACGAATAACTGCATGCTCGATTGCAAACTGGTCACGAGGAAGCATGGTAAGAACAGAATCGTTAACAGAAGACATTACAAATTCCTTTCTAAAAATATGTTTAAATGTTACCGTTCTTAGACTCTCTGAGCAGAATATCAGAGATGTCAAACCCGAGCTGACACAACTGGTGCTTGGTCGAGAAGTGAGGACAATTGAGACACGACTCCATCTTAACGTCGCCACACGGCATCACGAATGGAATATCTTCGTCTGACGTTAGGTCCACGAAAGCCTCAAAGTTACCAAACTGCTCGATAGACTCAATAGCCTGGTTGCAAAGCTCCGTGTAGTACGACTGATCGACGTATTGCATCGGATCGGTCATACCTCTAAGAATCTCAGACTCAGCCCACAAATATCCCTTGGTCTCAGCAACAGCATCCCAGCCTTCACCACCGTTACGCTTAGGCTTCACGAGTTCGCCAGATCCGCTCACGTTCTTCTTAACAGGCGTGAACAGACCATTGCGTCCAATGTACTTTGTAGTTCCGTCTTCCTTAAGAATATAAATGGCGTACGGTGACTTGACTTCTTTTGTCTCGCAACAATCCTCAAACTTGATAGGCTCATGCGTGAAGAGCGTCTTGTACACATACGGACGCTGGAATTGCTTTCCAACAGCAACCCACTCGCCAGGCGCCTGCGGCGAATCAGCAGTCTGGTGACCAATGATGACAGACTTGTTGACAAGAGCTATCTTGTCCCAGATAGCCTCAGTTTCGAAATCGTAGCCATACTCTTTGCCACGCTTGATACAATAGTCAAGAATATCTTTCGTCGGATTGGCAATCTTAATGGAATCTGTCTTTATGTGAATAACAGTAAAGCCCTTGGCTTCAACTTCTTCCTGAAGCGTCGCCATAAACAGGGCACCACGAAGAGCAACGATGTTATTCACATTTCGTGCGTCACGGAACGGATTGTCGAACGACGCTGAAGTGAGACCATACACAGAATTGATGGCCGTCTTAAGCGCATTGGAAACCGTCTTGGCATCTTCCTTGCTCTTCAAATATGGAGAAAGAGCGCCATTGAACATTTTCTTGGCTGCCTCAAAGTCGCCATGCTTGATCGCAATACGAGCCTGCATAATATCACCGAACCGCTCGGTATACTTGCCGAACATGTTCATTGCCATGATGGAATGCGGATGCATGGATGCAACGTCAAGCGTTAGAGCATTACCATATACGCCAGGATTAGCAGCCACATAACCGCCACGACCAAGGTCAACAACTTTTCCATCCTTTCGGTGATACAGATTGTGTCCCTGCTTATACTCATACTGAGCAAACTTGTTGGGATACTTGCATTTCACGACAGTGCCGTCTGCGTATGTCGAGAGGCCAGTCGTAAAATCCGTATAGACGAGATCAGGCTTCTTGTCGTCGCCAAATATAAACGCCTTAGTGAGCGTATTCGTGGTATCATTAACAGTGAGACCCGTTATTGCAGCAAGCATCTCACGAGCCTCGAAGTCACCATGGAGATACGCAAACACTGCCTCCGTAGATATAACGTCGTTGTTGCAATACTCAGCAACACGAGTCCAGTCCTCTTCCGGCACAGGCTTATCCCAAGGATACTCAAGCTCGTCGTGATGCAGCCCCAGCTGTATCTCCCACTTCTTCAAACTCTTCTTGTGTCCAGCGGATGCGAAATCGTAAATATCCGTGTACGACACGTTCCTGGCTTCACGGAACGAATAGCTCTGACGGCCACGATCGCCGTTGATGATCTGATTGCTCATCTGATACAGCTCTTGAATAGAATATCCAGACATGCGAGCATACAGAATCAGATTGTCATATCGAAGGTTGTTAAAACCAACAAGCTTATGCTTGCAAAGCTCCTCAATCTCATTGGCCGTAGGATTGATCATTGAAACACAAGAGGCCTTCTTGCCATCAAATATCCACTGTGACTTGTCGTCATTCCAATGCCACTCGCCATCATTCTGATACTTCCAGTTCACGAGGAACAGATTAGGGAATATCTCAATGTCGAAGAAGACGATTCGATCATCTACGTATTGCGCTTCGCTGGCCTTTGAAATATCTTCGGACTGCCACTTGAAGTTAAGGCAAGCCTTATAGCACTCACTTGCATGGTGTGAACTCTGACATGCAAAGTTCTCTACATCCTGTCGCATGTCGGTAAGATCGTAATGAATGCCTTGAGAATATGCGTCAGACAACACCTTACCAATCAGCTTGACAGCTGGTGCAGTTCCGCCTCCGCTCTTTTCCTTCATGATCTTAACGATTGTAGAACGCAAATGTTTCTCGTTCTTAAACGCTACGCTATCAACCACCTTACTCTTCTCCTTTCTTAATGGTAAATATCCACCCGCTAGATGCGCCACCTCCTTATCGTTACAAAAAGTCAAGCGCCTGCGAAGAGACGCTTTTCCTGTAAAAACCTTAACCTCAACATTGGGCTCAATCATTCGACTAAGCAGAGCTGGATCACCGTCGTAAATATAATGAAGGTGAACGCCCTTCCCGCCTTGACTAAACTCAGTATAGGTTTCCGGGAACATTGCAGCACGAGTAAGATTCATGAGAGCATCTTTCTCGCCGTTCTTGTTCTTCAGATCCAGATCTATGACGATGAAGTTCTTTGGTGGCAAGACGTAATGAAGCTTCGTTGTATCGATCTGAGAAAGCGTCGTCCTAACTTCGTCCCACTTACGTTGAGGCGTTCCCTCAGCAGTGGCATACTGCGCTGGACAATCCTTTAAGGAAATATCCAGTTTCGATTTGTTCTCACGAAGATCGAGACGATTCTCATCGATCTTAACCTTAGCACCCTTGTACTTTTCCTGAAGCACTTTTGGAAGATTGGAGAACACCGTAGCTTCACCAGAGTCAACGACCACCATATCTGGATTAGCTTTCAGACGATTGTACCCAGAATATAAAGAACGATACTGAACATTGTCATGATACGTCTTGCTGCTGTACTTGTGGTAATACTTGTACATACGCTCTTTGAACGTAGACATCGAGCCGATAACCCTCGGATATCCAGCATCCTCACAGTAGTCTTTGAACGCACGCCAAAGCTGCTTCAAGGTTACAGGATCGTTCTCAGTCAGGAACTCATCGTATTCGAGCAGAAAGCCCATAAACGGATCCGTAGACTCACGCATCGCCACCGCACGATAATCGCGATATGCATCAGCTCCACCAAGCCTGTGGAACTCATCGATGCAATGCTTTACGATCCCACCGTACTCACTTGGAATGACGGTCTGCATCAACGTCAAATATCTATCAAATTCGATCTTCTCTTCAGACGTCTCGATGTTGATCAGTCGTCTATAGATACCACCATCGTCACCCTCGATGCGAACGTCGTAGTTTGTACCAACAAACATTACAGTTCGAGGAACGATAGAATATCCAGTCTTGTACTTCTGGTTGATCAGAACACTCTTATGTGAAGCAATCGAATTGATGAGCGTGTTTCCATTGACATGCCTAAGGTCGCCATCATCCTGAATTCCGATTATTGGGTTGCTCGAAATTGATGCCGACGCAAATGAATCTTTAGCCGGTGAAGCAAGCGCTTCCATGTTGATGGTATCCCAATATCCATCGAACATACCCTCAATCAAATCGAACACCGTAGACTTACCTGTTCCTGGCATACCATGGATTGCGGCAAATTTATCAATCGACATGAAGTTGTTGGAACCGATAGCGCCAATGAACCATTCCAGCTTCATTCGCTCAAGCGGAGAATATAATGTACCAATGAGCTCATCCCAGCCTGGCGTTGGAGCGTCACTAAGAATGTAGGGAAGCTTGAAAGTAGCATGATCCTCTCGCTTCGGCTCATCGTTGGCGTACAAGATTCTCTTATTAAGAATGTTTTCAGAAATATCAGTATCGCCGCGAGTCTTCTTGACATACGTATCGAAATCTACCATGATGTGAGAACTGTAATCAGATGCGCGAGCGATCCGTACTTCGTTCTCCCAATCAGATCCGTATCGATCTTCAGCGTACTCTATCGTATTGCGATCAATAAGTGAAGCCAACGCATCAAGGCCAGTGACCCAATATCCACTGTGCTCATCATACGCCGCTTCGAACGCATGGCCGCTTGTTATGAGATCCTTCACGTGCCCACTGATGACAAATGTTGGATGCAAATATACAGTGTCGACGCCATCAATCTTTTTCCTCAAATTTTCGATTTTAACGAAATCGAGCATCAATTCCTCCTTTCTTAACGCGCATTTTTGAAAAATAAATGTCTTATACCCAAAAATGGGCATCTACCTGCGGAAACGTAATCGTAGGGACAAAAACGTACATTTTCGCCCGAAAAGACTTTATATATATACTATTATTTTTATTATTTATTATATCTGGTTATAGTAAATAATAGTAAAAACGTCCCTATTGATCTCATTAGCCCAGTTAAACAAGGGTGCTGAGTCTAGTACGTTTTCGAAAATGCACTTTTAAAAACGTACCTTTAGGGACACTTTTTTCCTGAAAATTTGTTTTCAGTTTTCAGGAAACTTTCAGGTTTCTGAAAGGAATCTTAAAATTCGCTATTAGGGACATTTTTGTCTTAAAAAAGTGTACCTACTATTTTGGGCACTTTTTCGCTAATATTGGTCAAAATTGGCGTATTTCATAGTGGAATAATCAACATTTTCGCCAATCCAGGCCTGCATCTGATACCAGATTTCTACGGTTCTGTAGTCCCTTTTTCGGTTCCTTTTGGTGTCTTTCATGGGAAACAAAGACCCATGACCGAGACTGTCGTACTCCCTATTTAGAAGCGTCTCCATGGTATCATAGACAATCTGATTTCCATTGATCTTGGTGTAAATATCATCAGTGAGCGTCAGCAGATTAAGGTTGTCTAGCAAACGCAGCATCCAATGCGACGGTGAATTGTCCGGAACAAAACTACGAGTCATGTCCTCCAAACGAAGGCAAATCCCAATCATGACTTCAAGCATGTTAGGATCGCCAAGACCATTTATAGCGTCGACATCCGCTTCAGTTTCGCTTGCATTAAGAGGCTTACTATGGATGTAAATATCCCTTAGTTGCAGTCCATCTCCGCCTCGGTTCGCGTCGTTTCCAACGCCAGGCCTGTACCGTGTATGGAACAGGTCTTGCAGAAGAAGTGTTCGATTTCCCATACAATTGTCTTTGTTGATGTATGTCCGGACAAGCCACTTCATGTAATCAAAGCGAACCCGCCTTTCAGTTAGAATATCATTGTTCATTTCGTATCATCCTTAAAACTCACCATAAGTCAGCCCATACTGCGCATACCAATCTGCTGGGTCGTCAACAAATTCCTTGCAGTAGTCAATGTACTCGTCTTCAGTAAATGACTTCTCCATAGTCCGGAAGTGGTAGAGACTCTCTCGTCCCTCACGCACGTCAATCAAATATACGTCTGGATCCCATGCCCAAGTCGTTCCATCATCAGTATCGACAGCTGTCTCGACCCTTGACTCGCCTTCCGAATAGTTCTCGGTAACGAGATCCGTGGCGAAGGTACCAATGTTGTCAGTGAGAATATCCTTCTCAGTATCAGACAGCGGCTCAGGCGAAGGACCGTCCTCTCCGTCTACGTAGAAGTTGCCCGTCGACGGCAAATATATGTACGACAGATCTGTCCATCCGTTAAACGCCGGACGCTTCGTTATGTTGTCGCACCAAAATGCACCCTGCCTCTTTGCCGTACTAGTCTGGCAGCAGTGATAGCAGTCCTCATCGATCCAGTAAATATCATTCTCGAAGAGCAGACCATGAAGAGCAGACAGTGGATGACCGCATGCACTCAGTGGAGTTGCCTTCTTTCGTATCTTGGTATTCACGTCATCTGTATACAGCACGCTAGAAACTGTGCTGATCGGCTCGTCGTTCTTTTCAGTCACAATATCATTGTCGTTCGCAGCGTCTCCATCGGTATCTGCGCCGTCATCCAGCTTTACTTCTTTCAGCTCTTTTTCATCGACCGCAGGAATATCATTCTCAGGCTTGTGCGACTTACTCTTTACCTGCTTGCAAATATACTCAGTAAGCAACGTAGCACCTACACCAGCAACAAAGCCAACGCTTATGTTGATGAATTCGTCTTTAGTGAATAGCATTTCTCCTCTTTTCTAAACAGTAGCCCAAACATGAGAGGCCGTGTTTTTATTACGGCCTCATCAGTGTAAAATATAAGTATTAAAAGCACTACAACAGCATTACAGGAATACTCCTGAGAGGCTCTGAGAGCCGTTTTAAGACACGTTAATGCCTACATGCGATTAGTTACTAGCAAACTCTAAAATTCGTTACTACTCGGCCGTCTCAGCGGAGATGCCAACACGCTTGTTGACGATGGTGAGGAGCTTACCATCGAACATGGAGCGACGGCAGTTCGGCGTCAGCCACATGCTGGGCTCATACTTGATGTTACCGTCGTTGTTCATCTCGACGAAGAGCTCGGACAGACCGAAGTCAACAATATCACCGCGCTTCCAACCGATGGCATAAGCGATCTTGTTAACCATTGCGTTGGTGCCGTTGAAATCGTTGAGGTTGATCCCAAGATGCTTGTAGACCTCAGCAAGGCTGATCTGACCGCTATAGTCCAGGACGTTCTGAGCCCACTTCTGTGCGCACTCAAGGAAGAACTTGTTTGCCTGAGCGTCATTGCTCCAGTTGGGGTTGGACTCGTCGAAGAGAATGGAAAGAGCGGTCGGCGCAGGATTACCAACAACAGCGTTCTTTACAGTCGTCTTCTTGCCCTCAGCATCCGTCATAGTAATATCATTGACAACACCGTTGTTGAGGAATGCAGTATCTGCCTCAGAACCAAGCGTGTTCACAACATTCTCACGGTAATTATCAAACTGCGTGCTGACTGCCTCAAGCGCGC
>Ga0256406_1000932_pt1 | contig 49639 bp, 42 predicted proteins | sample RumenRJG_03DNA_FD_185986 | JGI IMG/M metagenome (GOLD analysis project Ga0256406, IMG submission 185986) | Bovine rumen microbial communities from Lethbridge, Alberta, Canada - RJG_03 | ecosystem: Host-associated > Mammals > Digestive system > Stomach > Rumen | place: Canada: Alberta | collected...
GGCGGCTTGTCCGCCCTCACTCTGAACCGTTGAGGTGGTCTGTCGTCCCGGGCGGCTTGTCCGCCCTCACTCTGAACCGTTGAGGTGGTCTGTCGTCCCGGGCGGCTTGTCCGCCCTCACTCTGAACCGTTGAGGTGGTCTGTCGTCCCGGGCGGCTTGTCCGCCCTCACTCTGAACTATTTCACATGTTATTTAATTGTTTACAATTTATTCCAGCAAAATAAAAAGGGCGGCTTGTCGCCGCCCTTGCCAATTTTTAGACTTACCGTTTAACAAGTTTGCCAGTATCGGGATCATATGTTGCGTAGTATGTACAATCATTCTCGGTTACCTTAAAATCTAATTGGCAAAAATCTGATTCGACGTAAGCGATACAGGCAAGTGCGCTTGCGTCGCTAAATCTTGACTTGCGACCATTACAATACCCGATACCGTCCCTTATAACTATTCTACCGGGCAGCCGTGCCGCCTTATTTCGTATTCGGAGCATAGCGCCGTGCACCGCATTGCGAGTAAGTCCAAGTGCTTTGGCGGTTGCCTTCTCACCGTAGCCGCGCAACCTGTACCGAAGAATTTTTTCTTCCTTCTCTGTCAGTCTCAAACCTTCGATGAGACAGTCGATTGTGTCAGCATCGCCCCGGTCGGATGCAATCGCATCGGTCAAGGCAATGTCTTTACCGTTATAGGCGGTTGGCATCCGCCTATAAATAACGTAGTCTTCTGTGAACTCTTCCATCTCATCATCACTGCCGTCAAATTCTGAATATTGATATTCAATGTACTGGTGCATGTTAGTTGCGTCAACCTGAACCGCCCTATTATCCTGAATGTACCGCCGTGCGGCCCGGTATATTTCACTGATACCACATGTTTCCGATTCGGTCGGCTTGCAAATGTCCGGGTCGTCATACCATACCCTATGACTGACACGGCTGATCAGATAGGGCGTTTTCAGGTCGCCGTTATGTTTCTCAACCTCATCCAGTCCTACGGCGAAAGCAGCGTGTACTAAGTCCATTCCATCCCCGATAATATCGGATATTTTCTTGTCGTCTGTCACGTTGTTCGATAACATACTCAACCCGCTTGCGATTGACTGTTTTAATAATCGGATCTTGTCAGTATATCCAACAAACTGGAGCTTGTTGCAGACGCTGTATGAGCAAGCGATTGCAAGGTCGAACAATGGAGTCATGTAGTCTTCATTGTTCTGGTAATTGACTTTGATAGACTCGATAAGTCTATCGAAGCTTGTCATGTTTTCTGACATTTTTTGTCCCCCTTCTCTTTCGTGCGGCACTTATTGCCATGTCAAATATACACCCTATGGTCTATGAAATGTTGCACAAATTTTAACGTTGTGTTTTGTGCATATCTTCCAAATGATTAACACATATGACTCATATGTAAAGATTGCAGGTTCTGCTATTGTGCAATGTAGTCTTTTTGTGGTACTTAAAACGGTCGTTTTTTGTGCAATTATTCCAGGGAAGTAAAGTTATCCACACTTTAATGAAAGTTATCCACATTTATAAGAAGTTATCCACATAGTTATCCACAATACATATGAATTGTGATATCATATTGATATCTGTCTATATGATTGTTTTGTGCTACTTTTCTGGCAGGAGTACTCCGGAGGAGTATACACGTTTAATTCAATTCATACTATATCTATATAATATGTTTTTCTATGTTCAGATTCTACACATCATCACATAGCCCCATGGTTATGGGACTTCAGAACCGTCATTTTCGGACATTTACTCGAAGTTGTTTCATCTCCCATGTCCCATTTCCAAAATTAACCATCTCTCATCCTTCCCTCAATTAAGTACAGATTCCAATAAAATAATAGGATAGTACCACCTTTTTAATTCATTCATTACAAATTGTTTGGCTAATGACTTATTGTTAGATATCATTACTATGGGTTTAGACCGTCATTTTTACCACTCATAAATAATATTTTATTGGGTATTGACATCAAATATACACGATGATACAATGGCATTAAGTCAAATATACACGATTTTAATTCATTGGAACTGGTAATCGATTCATTGTTATTTACATACGATTTTTCCTTTTTCTTAGAAAATATTATGTATTACTTCTTTTTAAGAGATCGAATCGGTTTATTCCCATAATATGGTACTTTTCAACGACGAAAAATCAATTCTACAACCTAAGGGGTCATAAACGGTAGAAAAACCACATTCATTTCTGGAGGTGATATCGGTGAAATTGAGGTAGCTATCAACACACTGGGTTCTAAGCAGAGACAGTCACGAAGTAATGACAGTACCAAATTAGACCCCCGCGCAGACTGAAAACATGTGTGAACAAGTGAATCAAGGGGAGATCATACCAACAACAGAGACTTTTCCTATTGGAATAAGACTTACAACAAAGCTTTAACTATCAAGGAGGCAAGATAAATAATGATCCATGTATGTGACTCAATCATGGGAAGTGGAAAAACAATGGCAGCTATCAACTATATGAACACACACCCGAACAACAAGTTCATATATATAACACCGTATCTCGATGAAGCGGAACGAATTAGAAACGGATGCAAGAACCTCCACTTCGTAGAACCGAATAGATGGTCTAGTGGAGCCTGTCACAGTAAGATAAAACACACCGCACAACTTATCAAAGAAGGAAGGAACATCACTTCTACCCATCAGGCATTTAAATACTACACTCCAGATATGCTGGAAGATATCAGAAGCAAGAACTACAGCCTTATCATAGATGAGAGCCTCGAAATACTGAGTGAGTATGACATTTCAGATGATGATTTAAACATCGCAGTAGGAGCAGGATATGTCATAAAAGATGGGGATACCTATTCACCTACAAATAAGCCATACAAACGTGGAGCGTTCAGTGAGTTCTTCAGATTGCTTCGAGGGAGAAGGCTTGTAAGGTTAGAAGGAACCAGTACAGAACCGCAAGCTAACGGGAACGAGGGAGGTCTCTTCTACTATTGGATACTCTCTCCATCGTTCATAGAATCATTTAAAGAGGTATATATCCTTACATACATGTTCGAAAGTCAGTCCGTTCATCACTTGCTTGCGATGAACAGTCTCCAATATGAAAGGATTGGTGTAGAGAAAACATCAGACGGTAAGTTCTCTTTTGGAGAATATCCGGGCTATGTACCTGAGTACGCAAAACATATGAAGGACATGGTACATATCTTGGAGATTCCAAAACTGAATGCCATTGGAGGAGGAAAATATTCGCTATCGGTTAACTCAATGAAGAACTATCCCGAAGACGTAGACAGGCTCAGGAAGAATATTATGAATGTCGTCCAGAACATTTGGAGGGGTGTCCAATCGACAGAGAAGATGTGGAGCTGCTACGCCGGGTTCAAGAGTGATCTCTCTGGAAAAGGGTATACAAGATCGTTCCTTCCATTCAACGCGAGAGCGAAGAACGAGTTTAAGAATAGGAAATATCTTATCTACGCTGTAAATATCTTCATGAGAACTAACGAGAAGCTCTTCTATCAGAAACACGGGATCGAGGTAAACGAAGACATGTATGCTCTCTCAACCATGGTTCAGTGGATCTGGAGATCAGCTATCCGCGACGGTGATGAGATTTACATCTATATTCCAAGTAAGAGAATGAGAACTCTCCTCATCAACTGGATGGAATCGCTCAGCGATGATGAAGAAAAAAATCTACATCGAACCTACATACTATGAGGATACATACGGAAGAGACTGGAGAAAGAAGCTTACCGAGGTACTTGATGAAGATACCGATTTTGATGACTGATACGATAGGATGGTTTAATGAAGGCAATACTGATAACGTTGATTGTGTTCTTCCTGATTTCTATTTGGAAAGACTAATCAATACTACTATTTACGAAGGGAACTAAACATATGAAGTTAAGAAATTGTTCAGGCTGCATCTGGCATGATAGATGCCATGGACGCAGGGTCTGCGACGATTTCTTTCCGGTAGATGAAGATGTCAGAAGGGAGCTTGAGGATATGGATATTATGAATAGAACCGCTCGCGAACTAGATGAATACAGAATCTGTTGGAGAGAATATGTAGACGATTGGGATTGAATTGAAAAGTCTAATATACACGATTGCCACAGTGCTTCTATTTTGCTCTATAATACATTTTCTATTGGAATATGAACAAGTTATCACGTAAATGCTTAGAAACGCTATTTGAGGCGAATACGAGCTCACAGAGGCATTGTAGCATATTAAGTCTAATATACACGGAATGGAGATGGTCTTATAGATAATAAGGTATGCCAGCGCTATGTATATAAGATACACAGTGAGCGGCTTAGAAAATCGGGATGGAAGCTCGTGCTTCCAATAGATGAGGCAAGACGAAACGAAGAAGTAATTGCTCTTGCGGACAGCCAGGTTCTCAGGTGGATCGATGAACTGAATGGAATAACTGATGCGGACTACAAAGCTTCAAACATAAGAAGTCAGATCCGATCAATCAAGAAGGAACCTGAAAGTCCGGAGAATCGAAAGAAGATCAAGGAGCTGTACAAACAGCTCGACAGCCTACAGTACAAACCAGACTACATGTGTCTCATAATCGACAAGGAAAAGGACTACTGGCGGGCATGTAAGGGGTTTTCTATCAATGGAGTGAAATACAAGCGGCTTCTCGGAACGAACGGAGGCATTAAGAACAGCACGATCGTATTTGTAAGCGACAGACTCCATGACGAATTGGAAAGAAGAATTGAAAACGGGAGGGACACATCGAAGCCATTTGTAACCGCAAAGCTCGAAGCGTATCGGGCACTTGCCTGTAGCTTCTCATCTCCTGTCTCATGGCCTCATGGAATACTTGTCGTACCAGACTGCGAGACGAAGTTCAAGGATAACGTCGTATACCTTTCAGACGAGAATGGCGGAGAACCCGTGATGGAAACCAAAGACGATGAGGACATCACGATAGATGCTTCAGATGGATTCGGGCTGATGCTTCCCTCTCTCGCCGACAGGTGGAGCGATGAACTCGGACTTGATTATCTGATGAGCGGGTGCAACACAAGGGCTTCATTTGAAAAGGGCATGGTGTTCACGTTCGACTTCATCGATTTCGCTGATAAGGTTGCTGGAGGAAAGTATATCATAAGGGACGCCTGGGGAAATGATATTGACATCAGGAATGTCGAGTTGATCCTCACGACATCGATGCTTAAGCTGTGGGATTCTTACAGCAGCATTGATGATTACATAGAGAAATGCAAGGCGAATAAATACACATTCGGTGTCCCGAAGGTTTGTCCAAAAGAGTTGGAAAACGAACGGTCGCTGAACTACCAGTTCATACAGAGCTACGACCTCTCGGATGCAGATATTGAGGAGCTTATCAAGCCGACGATGGAGGAGATAAAGGAAGTCCTCGGAGGAGACTGGAGAAAGACGATTCTGTTCCTTAGAGGATCCGGGCTGAACGAAAAGAACGTTATCTCTTCTGAGGACGATGTAGCAAAGGCAATCATGATTGACAGGCACATGCTCAACGATACATATGTCCGCAACATGATTTACCAGAACATCAAGAACAGAATTGACGAAGCCAAGATCGGTGTACTGAAAGTACATGGGAACTACTCGATTGCAAGCGGTGATCCATATGCACTGTGCCAGAGCATTTTTGGATTGGAAGTAACAGGGCTTTTAAAACGTGGCGAGATATACAACAGATATTGGTCGGCAAGAGGTGCTGACAAGCTTGTATGTTTCAGAGCGCCTATGACAACACATGAGAATATCAGAGCTGTTCACCCGGCAAATCGTGATGATGTGAACTACTGGTTCAGATACATGAAGACCTGCACGGTGTTCAACGCTTGGGGAACTGAAATGAATTCACTCAATGGCATGGATTTCGATTAACAGATATTAGTCCTTCATATCGGTGACGGTATGAATGCATCCGGTGAACCTATAAATATAGGGTGTGGTTGCTGCCGCTATCGGTGAAACTCTCATTGAGACAATACCGAGCCAAGCCTTAACAGAAATGTTTTGGAAGGTGTAACGACTAGCGAATACGAGCTAAATCATAACGACATGCTTATGAATCGTGTACTGCTGTAGTGAAACTCTACGGCGGGAAGTGCCGGACTTCAGCAACGCGCTGAAGATGAGATAGTCTATTCCTTATGGCGACATAAGGTAGTAAAGGGCGACTTGGTTATGCTAACGGACAATCCAGTACTCGTCCGCAGACACAAGCCAATGCCAGCATTGATGTGTATTCAGAGAAAAGCAGCGAAGCGAATATCGAGTGAGAATGACTTCATCGAATCGAATATCGCAAGCTTTGGTAACGATATTGGAAGAACGACGAACTGGATCACTTCTATGTTCGAAGTCAGATCTGCATTCAGTCCGGAGAGCAAGGAATATAAGGAGCTAACGTATCGGATACGGTGCGGACAGCTGTATCAACAAAATGCGATTATTGATTAGTCGCCTTACACAGTAATGTGTATGTAAAACACGGTGAACCTGCAAATACAGGGTGTGCTTCGTAAGAAGTGCTAACAGGGAAAAGTTAAGTGCCAAACGCATAAGCCGACTCTGTGCCGAGCCAATGTGGTGACATGTTGGAGGGTCAAACGACTAGGACAAACGATCTCCAGGAGATCATGAAGTCCGTACATCATTGGTGAAACTCCGATGGTGGAAGTACCGTGCCCCTACTTTTTGTAGGGTGAAGATATAGTCTACTCCCCTAATAAATATCGGGAAACCGAGGGTATCAAGGAGATAAAGCAAAAGGGATCATCTGCAATCCGATGCCAAAGTCGTGGTACGACAGACACGTAGTGAACAAGTTCGATGATGATTCCAAGAAAGATTTCTATCGAAGCATCGTCGCCGACAAGAAACCATACTTTATGAGATACATCTATCCATCTCTCATGAAGCAATACAATACATACATAAGCAATACGAATAGAAACGCTCTTAGGGAATTTCAGGTGACGGTGCCGGAGATGATGTCCGCTCCGTACGAATCGCTTACAGACAGGCAGCGTGAGTTTCTGAGATATTACGGTTATCGTATGCCAGTAGGACTCAACAACTGTGTGATGAACAGAATATGCAGAAGGTTCGAAGAAGAATTCGATGGAATCATCAAGAAGAGCAAACCGGAGATGCAGTTCGACTACACGATCTTAAAGAGCGGCGTAGAGTACTCAATGTCCAGATACTACTCTATCCGAAAGCTGTACGAGGATTATAACAGGCAGCTCCGCAATCTTGCGATCTTTTCCAAGTACGAGCGTGTGGATGGAACTGATCTGAAAATTGAGATTGACCAACTTAACTACGAATTCAGGAAGGAATGTACAAAGGTGTGTCCGAATGAGGAAACGCTGTGTGACATTATCTTAGACTTGTGCTATTCGAAGAGCTCCACGAAGAAGTTCGCGTGGGAAATGTGCGGAAAGACGATCATCCATAATCTATTGGAACGGAACTCTCACAAGATATCATTTCCAGAGCTGAGTGAATCCGGAGACATATACTACTGCGGGAAGGCATTTTCAGAACACGAGATCGAGATTCCTGATGATAGTGATTAATACATACTTATCATATATGTTATATATGTTTTAAACTTTAACAGCAGGCAATAATTAATTCCTACTAAATAAGTATGCTTTGTATGATTTAAATGTAGATAGTGGTATGATACATCGCATAGATATATATCGATGTGATGTCTGACGGCGGTTAGTGATCAATACATACTTAATAAGTATGCTTTGTATGATTTGAAAGGAACCCGTCCAACACGGGAAAAGGTATTTAATGAACAATATTATATTAAACGAGACGGAATATGCCAAGAAAAGTATAGAGACAAACGATCTTGGAGACAGCCCATTCGTCACACTCAAGTGTGTCGCGAGGTACTACATGGACTGCGGGTATAACAAGCGAGCGACAAGAAGTATGCTTGACGGCTTTGTAGTCAAGTGCGGAGAGGCTCCCGTCGCTTCTGTATCAAGGATGATCGACAACGCAATATCTCTTGCAATGAAATACAAAGCCGTGAACGTCCAAGAGATCGTGATAACAGACAACGAGCTGAAGAGAATCGATGAGATCAAAAGCAAACAGGTTCGGAGGCTTGCGTTCACTCTCCTGTGTCTCTCTAAGTATTGGAACATCGTTAAGGAAAGTGATGACTACTGGGTAAACAGCAAAGACAAGGACATCATGGCAATGGCCAATATCAATACATCATTGAAGAGGCAGGAGGCTCTGTACTACGAACTTAATAAGCTTGGAATGGTGAGGTTTTCCAAACAGGTAGACAACACGAACGTTCAGGTTTTATATGCGGAGGAAGGCAGCCCGGCACTTATAATCGATGACTTCAGGAATCTTGGCTATCAGTACATGATGTATCAGGGAGAGCCATACTTTAAATGTGAGAACTGCGGGATCGTAACGAAGCTTTTAGACCCGAATAACAGGCGGCGTCAGAAGTATTGCAAGGATTGTGCCATCAAGATCGCGGTACAGCAAAGGGTAGATTACGTAATGAGAAAAACAGCAACTCGAAAAAACGAAAATTAAAACCTACGAAAAGTGCCATATTATGGGCATTTTCGTAGGAATGATGGGTTGTATATATGGTAGGGAGGATGCTGACAAGCTTCCCTGCGAATATCAAATCTCCTTTCCTAGGGTCGGGAGTCGCGTAAGAGCGGCTCTCGGCTTTGCTGTAATAAGAAAAATAGACATTCCTCTTTTGCTGGAATTGTCGACTAATCATTCCAACATTGGAGGATTGACATATATGGAATTGAACAAAAAGGATAACGAAACAGATTTTCAATACCATAGGCGGATTGTCTATGGAAAGCTGGTTGACAAGACCTTAAGCGACTATGATTACTCGGAACTTGCTAAATATGCATACGGCAAGGAATATAGCCCGGACGTTGCGAGAAGGATGTTCTATGGAAGCGAACGTACTCTCGAGCTTATTGATAATGAGCATCTGCTGCAAACAGACGCCGACACTCTCTCAGATATTGATAAGCGAATGATTGAGCTTAAAAAAGAAAAACAGAAGTTGATCGATCAAAGAAGCGCTTTTAACAAAATAGTGCGCGAACGATCGAGGGAGGAAGAGTTAAATGAGATTCTTACTGATTCTGTTAGGAACGGGAACCTTCCACGGCTCAATTACGAGATGTGTCATATCGACTCTTGCGATAATACTCTTCTTGTTTCTCTTAACGACATCCACTATGGACTAACAGTTAATAATGCGTGGACTACGTACAATCCGGACGTATGCATGAAGATGATGTGCAAATATCTGGACAGAATTGTGTCTATCGCAGAACTTCATCATAGTGACAAGTGCATCGTATACAACTGCGGAGACAGCATTTCTGGAAATATTCATCTTACAATTCAAGTCTCCAATAGAGAAAACGTAGTTGAACAAGTCAAGGGAGTATCTGAGTTAATCTCTGAATTTTTAGCAGAACTTAGCAAGCACTTCAACAGTGTCGAATATGTAAGCGTGGCGGGGAACCATTCAAGGATCGCAAATAAAGACAACGCTCCATACGATGAAAGGCTCGATGACTTAATCGAATGGTACCTCAAGGCAAGGCTTAGCGACTTCGACAATATCAAGATAAACACAGATTCACGAGTGGACGCTACTATGTTCGCCATTAACGTATATGGAAAAGAATACGTCGGTGTTCACGGCGATTGGGACGGAACTCCTACAAGCATAGCTGCTCTTCAGGCAATGCTCCAATGTCCAATATATGCTGTGCTGTCAGGTCATAAGCACCACAATATGAGGGACGAAGTACAAGGTGTCAAGAACATCATGGCAGGTAGTTTTGTTGGGGTTGATGATTTTTGTATTCAAAGACGTATATACGGGCGACCAGAACAAATGGTTATGGTATGTACATCTTCTGGAATAGTTTGCTCATACGACGTTGAACTGTAAGTGAAAGAACAAAAAGGAGAACACGATTATGGATAATAAGAAACTTACCACTGAAGACATTTCCGAGTTTATTGAAGCGTTCAATACGCTTTTCGATCTTCTCAAGGACATTGACCACACCGATGACAATGACGACGGGTGCGACTGCAACAATTGTGATTGCGATGACTGCGACGATTGTGATAATAACGACAACGACGACGATGGCGAGGCCGTATATCGTCTGACAGAAAAAGCGATCATGATGCTCGTGCTCAAGGATTTTGGAATCGACGTATCTCTTGAGAAAGCAGACAAGATTTACAAAGCGCTGGTAAACGATCTCGACAAAGCGGGATATATCAAGTACGTTCCAGGCGAAAAAGACGATTAACTCTTACCGCCGTGGCATTTGCCACGGCTTTTGCAATATTGATTGGAGGTGGCGTAATGGGGCGCAAAACTAAGATGAATAACATTACTTCTCCAGAGCTCCTTGCGCAGGTCAATCCACTCAACAAGGGTATCTTAAAAGACTATATAGAATATCTGGAGTCAATGGACAGAAGCGAAACAACGATCGCGGCATACAAGTCTGACATTGAGATCGCATGGGTCTGGTGTCTCCAGTACAACGATAATAAGTTCTTTGTCGATTGGACAAAGAGAAATATCGTTAAGTATCAGAATTGGCTTCTCAACGAGAATGAGAACAGTCCTGCGAGGGTGCGACGCTTGAAGGCTTCACTCTCCAGCCTGTCAAACTATATTGAAAATGTATGTGACGATGATTATCCGGGCTTCCGTAATATCGTAAAAAAGATCGAGAGTCCTATTGTGCAGCCAGTGCGTGAAAAGACTGTGCTCACCGATAATCAGCTCCACTCTCTTTTGGACAAGCTTACCGTAAGAGGAAGTTATGACAAGGCGTGTTTAATCGCTCTTGCCGCTTTTTCTGGAAGAAGAAAATCTGAGCTTGTCAGATTTAAGGTAAGCGACTTCTCAGATGATAACCTTGTGTGTGGCGGAAGCCTGTACAAGACTGGAAAAATCAAGACAAAGGGCAGAGGCAAGATGGGCAAGCAGCTCGAGTGCTTTTGTCTTGCCAAGCAATTTAAACCGTACCTCGATAGGTGGCTTGAATATAGAAAAGAGAACAACATCGAGAGTGAATGGCTGTTTCCAGAAAAAGGCAATCCGAGTGAGCATTTGAGCCCGTCGACACTAAACAGTTGGGCGGCAACATGTTCAAGATTAATCAATGTACCGTTATATCTGCACAGTTTAAGACACTACTGTGTAAGTAAGTTCAAGCGGGCCGGTATTCCGGATACGGTGATTCAGCAGTACATCGGATGGTCTGACATTTCTATGGTTCCGATCTACTCAGATATCGATGCTGACGAACAGCTCGGTATGTATTTTGGAGCAGATGGCCTTAAAACTCCAGAGCATAAATCTCTCGACGAGCTGTGATATTTTTGGATAAAAGGGGAATTATATGAACAAGTTTGAATTTATCAGAGCAGTCACTGACACTCTGAAAGCTAATGATTTGAGGAAACCAGTTTCCATCCCGAAGCAGACTTATTATATTTCAGACGATGAAGGCAACGCTAGATCGTTTTCGGTAAAGAAAAAGGACAAGAATATTCTCTTCACGATCGAAGATGTGAAGGCAATTGTCAATGCGTGCATCGAAGTCATCGAAGATTGCCTTAAGAGAGGCGAGCCGATATCATTTAGTAACTTCGGAACCCTTGGGCTTAAATACCGCAAGCCAAGACAGGTTAAACCCTTCAATTCAGAAGATAAAGTAGAGATTGAAGGTAGGTTTATCCCTAAGTTTTCTTTTGGAAAAGACCTTAGACTTTGCGCAAAGCTATACGAGATGTCACTGAAGGACAGGATCAACAATGTCAATATCGACGACGAAGGCGATGATGCGTATGATGTGTATGATGATCCCGACGGTACAGAGTTAAACGGTGATGTTTCTGAGGGTGCGGAACTGACTGGTGATTCTGGAGGTGATCGCGGTGACGAATAATATAGTCGTCTCTTCCGATCGCGCTATCTGTTCCAGATGCGGCGCTTCTTACTCGGGACTCAAAGAGGCGTTTCCGGTAAGCTATGCCCCACAGTATAAAGGTCTTGGACGCATTCCGATATGTCGCAAGTGCATAAACCATATGTATAATGAGTATTTTGCGCAGTGCCGTAACAATAAAAGCGCCGTGCGGCAGATGTGCAGAAAGCTCGATCTCTATTGGAACGAAGACATCTTCGACAATGTGATGTTGAGGTCTACGTCGAATACCGTAATGCTCCGGTACATCCAGAAGACAGCAACTGTTACATATGCTGGAAAATGTTACGACGATACTCTTATTGAGGAAGAAACACTGTGGGACTTCCCTGACACAGAAAAGCCTAAAGTGGAAGAGCCAGTGAAAGAAGAGCCAATCGATGTTGAAGAACACGAGGAAGATAACATCGATATTCCACAGGAAGTTATTGATTTCTGGGGAGCTGGTTTCTCCAAGAAGATGTACAAAGAGCTCGAGCAGAGACGAGAATACTATATGTCGCAGCTTCCAAAAGATGAAGTGCTAGATATCGGTTCTGAGGTTCTTATCAGGCAGTTATGCAACCTTGAGGTTAGCATTGCACATGATAGTGCGGCAGGCAAATCAATTGAGAAAAGCGTTAATGCACTTAATACTCTTCTTGGAAGCCTTAACCTCAAACCCGCACAGAAAAAGAATGACACCGAGGAACAGGAGCTCTCTTCTACCCCGCTTGGTGTGTGGCTGTACAGATATGAGAATAAACGTCCACTTCCAGATGTCAACGAGAATCTTAAGGACAAGAACCATATAAAGAAATACATCTTTACATGGATGGGGCACCTCGGTCACATGCTTGGAATAAAAGGCGCTTATACGAAACTGTATGACGAAGAGATCAACAGGCTGAAGGTAGAACGCCCTGAGTTTGCCGACGAAGATGATGAGGATCTTCTTATCGATTCGTACTCTGAGCCAGATACAGACACTGGGCAGGACGGTGATTCGCCGTGAACAGATACCAATCAGTGATGGAGGGTGCTGCAATCTGGGGAAGCTACTACAGGGAGAACCCAGATGAGTTTGTTGAAGATTATTTACACATAAAGTTGAAGCTGTTCCAGCGCATTCTATTAATAATGATGTTCTGGAGCAGGGTGTTTGTGCTTGTAGCATGTCGTGGTATCGGTAAAACATATATGAGCGCCGTTTACTGCGTCGCAAGGTGCGTTTTGTTCCCGGGTAGCAAGGTATGTATTGCATCTGGTACGAGAGGACAGGCTTAACAACATAGGTCTCTTATGCGGTGACGCATTCGATTAAACCCGTTGAATTGCTGGAAACACCATAAGGTATATAAACCACAACGTAGTCATGAAACAGAGTCAAGCGTGATGGTTAAAAATTATATACTGGTCAATCAGCAGCTAAGATCCGAATAGGGTAAAGTTCAACGACTATCTCGTAAGAGAGTAGGGTTTCGGTATGTGTATATCGAGATTCGAAGCGGCGGGCTCTGCCATTTTGGACAGATGAAGATATAGTCTTATTACAAAATAAATAGATTAACGTCCTCGAAAAGATAATGCTTGAGTTGTGTCCTGCTTCTCCTGAGTTGAGAGCCGAGATAGATGAAAAGCAAACAAAAGTAAACGGAACAAACGCCCAGATTGTTTTTAAGAACACGAGTGTTATAAAAGTTGTAACTGCCTCAGACAGCAGCCGTGGTAACAGATGTAACGTTCTGCTGCTCGATGAGTACAGACTTATCTCTAAAGATACAATTGATACGGTTCTTAGAAAGTTCCTTACGCTTCGTCGTATGCCTAGATATTCAGAGCTTACGGATGAAGAGCGCAAACGCGAGTATGCGAAGGAAAAGAACCTAACAATGTATCTAAGCTCCGCATACTTCAAAGATCATTGGTCTTATATAAAATGTGTCGACACATTTAAGGCAATGATGGATGACAAACGAAGACAATTCGTATGCGGGTTCCCTTATCAATTATCAATTGAAGAAGGATTACTTGATCCAGAGACTGTTGCAGATGAAATGAGCGAGGCTGATTTCAGTGATATTAAATGGTCAATGGAGATGTGCGCAGAATTCTACGGTTCTGTGGATGGAGCGTTCTATGACTATGACTCAATAGCCAAGAACCGACATATCAAGTATCCGATGTTGCCTGATAGACTGGCCAGCAAACTTGGGAACAATCCTCTCGTAAGAATAAGACCAAAGCTGCCTGGAGAGATAAGGATACTGTCAGCCGATATTGCACTGATGTCAAGCAGCAAGAATAACAACGATGCTACGGCGATATTGGTTAATCTTCTAACACCTACTAAATCCGGAAGATATGTCAGCAATATTGTTTATCCGGAATCATATGAAGGTCTTAGAACTGATAACCAAGCTCTTATAATTCGTAAACTCTTTGACGAGTACGAGTGCGATTATATCGTACTTGATACCAATGGCATCGGGCTTGGAGTTTATGACGCACTTGCTCAAGATATTGTAGATGCCGATACGGGCGAGATTTATCCTGCTATATCTTGTTGCAACAATCAGGAGATGGCATCCAGATGTTCTTCGATGGATGCTGAAAAGGTAATTTGGTCTATAAAAGCTAATGCACAGTTTAACTCTGACTGCGCTTATCTACTTAGAGAAGGCTTCAAGAACGGACGTATCCGGCTGCTTTGTAACGAATACGACGGCGAGGAGCTTCTCGGCGAGATTAAAGGGTTCTCTTCTCTCAATCCCCCAGAAAAAGCACAACTGCTTCTGCCATATATCAATACTACTCTTCTCATTGATGAGATTACCAAACTTCAATATGAAGAAAACGGTGGGAAGGTAAAGATATACGAACGCTCTGGAATGAGGAAGGACAGATACTCAAGTCTTGCTTACAACTATTACGTGGCGATACAGCTTGAAAGCAAAATGAGAAGACGACAAGTGAACGAATCTAGCGTTGACAGTATGTTCGCTATTCGTCCTCCAAAATACAACAGAAAGGCGGTGAGCATGTCTAGTGGAAGAAACAAATACCCGAGCTGGGTCTGATATCAGTATCGACGATTGCATAAGGATCCCTAATAAGTTCGCCTACATTAACAAACTTATCTCAAGAGACCTTAACAATTATACGAATGCTCCTACCTTTACCAAGTATTCCAAAGACGACATCCAAAAGTACCTCGGAGATCCGTACAGGTATGAGAAGGAGCTAAGGAAGGCCGTTGTCTATATCTATGGAGCGAGCAGCCATTTCAGAAGACTTATCCAGTATTTCGTTGGACTGTCTGATTTTGCATACATAGTCGAGCCATATAGGATCGACCCAAAGAAAGCAAATGAAAAGACAATCAACAACAACTACAGAAAAGTTTTGAATATGCTTTCTTCTATGAATATAAAGACACAGTTTCCGAATATTCTGACTGTATGTCTTCGTGAAGATACATACTATGGGACTGCATGGATATCTCAGGATAGCATTACTATACAGCAGCTTCCAAGCGATTGCTGTGCAATATCGGTAATAGAAAACAACGTTCCTAACGTAACGTTTGATTTCTCATACTTCGACTCACATAAGAATCTTCTCGAGTACTACCCGAAAGAATTCAGTGTCAAATATAACCAGTACAAAAACGGAAGGAAAAACGGAAGGTCGAAGAGGTGGATCGAACTCGATTCTCCGAACTCATTTGCGGTTAAGTGTAATCGAGATATTCTTGACTACTCTCTCCCACCGTTTGCTGGAGTGTTGCGAGACATATATGACATTGAAGACTATCGCGGAATGAAGGCGACCAAAACCGCGCTCGAGAACTACGCTATGCTCTGGATGAAGCTCCCGCTTGATAAGAACGGCGAATGGGGCATTGACCTCAATAAAGCTAAACAGTTCTGGGAAAATCTTGACGACGTACTTCCGGAAGAGATTGGTTCCGTACTCTCTCCGATGGAAATCAACAAGATAGGTTTCGAGAAGTCTAATACGAAAGACACTGATACTGTTACCGAAGCCGAGAGACATATGTTTTCTGCTGCTGGCGTGTCGTCTCTTCTATTTGACAATGATAAGGCAAGCTCGAACGCCTTGCTGCTATCTATCAAAGCCGACCAAGCGGTGACATACGGAATCGTTAAAGGTATTCAAGACGCGGTTAATAGAATTATTCAGGCGCAGACATTTGGAAAGAACTTTTGTGTGAACTTCCTTGACGTTAGCCAGTACAACCGCAAGGAAGTCGGAGATGCTTATCTGAAGGCCGCAACATATGGCTTCCCGACAATCAGTGCATATCTCGCATCACAAGGTATTGGCCAGGCGGAGCTTGATTCGATGAGCTTCCTTGAGAGCGATGTTCTTGGGCTTCAGGATATGTTCAAACCTGTGAAGAGTTCTACTCAGATGAGCAGCGAAGACATTGAAAGCAATGCGGCTACAGATGAAGGTGGGGCTCCAAAGAAAGACATCGGAGAAGTCTCAGACAAGCGCGAAGTTAACGAGGAACTTGAGTAACTTGGGGGTGCTTCAATGGGAAAATTTATATACGTGTTTGACGCCCGGAACAGAGACGCCCTCCTTAAGCTTGGATACGAACTGATGGTCTCGGACGACAAAAAGAACATGTTTATATTCAAGAACAGCGATGTTCTGAAGTTTAATAAATCAGATATTGTCGCTGTTGAATCCGACATTTTGGTATTCTGACAACCCCGCACATTTGTGCGGGTATTTTAATATCTAGGAGGTTAGCATGAACAAACTGTTCAATCTGACATATGCATCATCGCTAACCGATATCTGTGAAATCAATTCTTCGTTCGACAGTGGTGTACTAAGGGTTTGTTATACAGGCAAGAACAGAAATAACTCATCGATCTCCAAAGAGGTCATGACGAAAGCTATTCCTACTATGTATAACTGCCCGGTTGTATGTAATTATGACCCAGAAACTAACGAGATCGGCGGACACGATATGGGGATTGTAAAAGATGATGACGGAAATCTTCATCTTATGAATGTAACATATCCCGTCGGGCTTATTCCAGAAAGTGCAAAGATCTGGTTCGACAACTACGAAGAAGAAGATGGAACAGTCCACGAGTATCTCTACGCTGAAGTCCTGCTGTGGAAAAGACAAGAGGCGTACAAAAAGATTAAGGAAGACGGAATAACCTCTCATTCAATGGAGATCAATGTCAAAGACGGTCATAAGGAAGACGGTGTGTTTGTTATCGACGGTTTTGAGTTCAACGCATTCTGCCTTATTTCGGAAACGCCATGTTTCGAGTCGTCTGCATTGGAAATGTTCTCGATGAATGAACTTAAGTCTAAGATATCTGAGATGATGCAGGACTACAAGGATACGTTTAATTTGGTCAGCTCCTCTAACGAGGATGACAATATACAACTTAAAAAATCTTCGGAAGGAGGACAAAATATTTTGGACGAGAAGAAAGAGCTAGCCGCTAAGTACGGCATTGATATCAATTCGCTCGACTTTTCTCTTGATGATTTTTCTATCGAAGAGCTGAAAGAAAAGTTTGAAGCTATTAAGAATAGCGACAATGACGATTCTAATACGCAGTCCGCTGGGAAGTTTGCGCTTAACAGCAACACTGTCGAAGAGCTTAGAAGAAGTCTCATGAGCGAAAAGTACGTGACGGAGTGGGGCAATGGCGAGATGCCTCGTTACTCGTATTGCGATTGCGACGCAAGCGTCCCTGAAGTTTATGCCTGGGACTGCGCCGATGGTCTTCTCTATGGTTTCCCATTCACTGTTAATGGAGACGCTGTAGCGATTGATTTCAGCTGCAAGACTCGCAAGAAATTTACGATTGTTGACTTCAATGATGGTGATGTTCAGGGATCTCCTGTTAATGAGATATTCTCCGCCGCCAACGAGAGCATGAAGAACTGCGCGGACATCGAAGCGAAGTACAGCAAGGCTACAGAGAAGATCGAAGCTATGGAGACTGAGCTTGATGAGCTCAGGAAGTTTAAGAAGGATGTGGTCGAAGCCGAAGAGGCCGAGAAGCGCAATGAAGTATTCTCTAAATTCAGCAACCTTGATGGTATCGACGAGTACGAAAAACTCAAGGACGACTGCATGAAGTTTGATCTCGCTGCTCTTGAAGAGAAATGCTACGCAATTCTTGGAAAGAACGCTTCTATGCTTAAATTCTCTAAAGAAGATCTCAAGCCTAGATACAAGGCTCCTGATACTACATTTGATGATGTTGATAGCCATGATGACGATAAGCCATATGGCGGCATCGTCGAAAAATACGCAAAGAAAAAAAATCATAGATAATAGGAGGAATAAATTATGGCGGATAAGCACGCTGTTGTAAGAACGGATCTTATGTCTGGAACCGACGACAGATCCAGACTTGTGTCCATCAAGTATCTTGGCGCTGATGGAAAGACACCTACTGCAATTGATAACGGTAACATCCTCAAGGTCGGAGATCTTGTCGAGGGTGAGCGCGAAGTTTATGTTGGCGCAGCTCCGGAAGCTTCTACTGCGCTGAAAGATATTGTACTTGTCGCTTCTCCGGAAGTTCTGTATGACGAGCACAAGAAGAACCTTGATGATTTTGTAAACGAGGCTGGTACGATCTGCCGTGGATATCGTCTGCATCAGCATGATGGTTTCTCTGTCACCGCTGGTGCTCTTGACGGCGAACCTGCTGTCGGCGAGACCGTTAATATTGATGCTGGAACAAAGATGAAGGTTGGCGGAACTGGTACTAAGATTGGCACCATTAAGGAAGTCGCAACTGCCGGACGCTACACCTATTACTACATCGTAATTGATTAATCATAAAGCGAGGAGGCTATTAATATGGCAGAGATGAATGATATTGTAAGACTCGCCGTTGATGCTTATAAGGGAAGCGTCGAGAAGTATTCTGTACAGCAGTCCGAGGACACTGTCAGACAGGCTCTCATTGAAGCGAACAACGGTAAGACATATCTTGATTACAGAGATATTCGTGATGGGAAGTGCCCGCAGCTCTTTTCTCTGGTGGAGACCATTCTGAGCAACACTGTTCAGGAGGGGCTTTCCGCAGATATGGCGTTTAACAGCCTTGTTGACTATAGAAACGTTGCAGAGGGAGACTCCCCGCTCTTCGAGGTTGAGGACAACACACTGTTCGTTGTCTCCGATGCTGCAAACGGTACTCAGGGTGTGCGGAGACAGAGACTGTTTGATGTCCCGCAGACACGTATTCCGACCACTGTGAAGATGGTTAGGGTCTATGAGGAGCTTAGCAGAGTTCTCTCCGGAGCCGTTGATTTTAACAAGATGATTACTAAGGTTTCTGCTTCCTTCGAGCAGAAGCTGCTCAATGACATCTACAGCGCATGGGTTGGAGCAACCGCAGCTCAGCTTGGTGGTGCTACATTCTTCCCGACTGCTGGTGCATATAACGAGGATGCACTGCTCGACCTTATCGCTCATGTCGAGGCATCCGCTGGTGGAAAGACCGCGACGATTACAGGAACCAAGAAGGCTCTCCGTAATCTCAAGGAGAGCATCGTGAGTGACTCCGCAAAGGATGAGCTTCACTCTCTCGGATACTATGGAAAGTTCTACGGCACTCCGTGTGTTGCTGTCCCGCAGAGACATAAGGTCGGTACGACCGAGTTCATCCTTGACGACAACATGATTACTGTTGTTGCTGGTGATCAGAAGCCGATCAAGGTTGTTCGTGAGGGCAATCCGCTGATGATTATGGGTGATCCTACTAAGAACGCAGACCTTACTCAGGAATACCTGTATGCTGAGAAGTGGGGTGTCGGTGTCGTTCTTGCTGGCTCTAATGCTGGTGTAGGAAGATACGAGATCGCCTAATAAAGTCTAATTTACACGGATAAAAGGAGAATTTCATGGCTAATACAACTACAAAGAGAACAGCTAGAACGAAGTCCTCTTCTGCTTCGGGGCAGGCGAATACGTCTGCTCCGGCAGTCAAGAGCGCTCCGGTAGAGATGGTCGCTAAAGATGTCGATCCTTCTATGTATGTTACGGTTCGTAATGGATTCCAAGGAAGGCTAGTCTATCAGAGTCGTAAGACCGGAGAGCTGTTCATCTGGGATAACTTTGGAGACGAGCAGGATATGGAGCTGCGTGAGCTTAAGAACGCAAAGAACTCTTATAAGAAGTTCTTTATTAACAATTGGTTCATGTTCGATGAAGACTGGATCGTAGATTATCTCGGTGTTCGTCAGTTCTATAAGAACGCTGTCTCTATCGAAGACTTCGACAAAATCTTCAAGCAGAAACCTGATGAGCTCAAAAAGACCATCTCTGAAATGTCCGATGGCCAGAAACAGTCGGTCGCTTATAGGGCAAAGGCACTTATTTCTAACGGTGAGATTGATTCGCTCTCCGTGGTTTCTGCGCTCGAAGAACTGCTTGGTACTGAGCTTATCGAGAGATAAGGAGGCGCAACGTGGGCATTTCGTATGACGCTATAGAAGGTGCTTTCCTTTCTAAAATTACTGAGTTTGAGTTCTTGAAAATGTCCGAGAAAGACAGAGGAGAGATCGTCGATGGCTATCTGAAACGTGCGATTACTGAGTTTAAACCAGTTTGTACATACGATTTGTCCAAGTGCGACGATGAGACCAGAGAGTTCACTGATGATTTTGATCCCAAAGATGTCGATGAGATCATCGAAATTGTTTCGGAGGGCATGGTAAAACAGTGGCTCAAACCATATCTCTATAGGCAGGAAATTCTTGAGAACGTTCTTAACACTCGTGATTATACTACCTACTCTCCTGCCGAGCTTCTATTGCGTGTCGGGAACGCATATAAGGAAGCAAAAAGTGACTATACCCAGATGGTTCGTGAGTATAGCTACAATCATGGAGACCTGAGTGAGTTACACCTATGATTGGAACTAAAACAGGGGATCAGGTTTCTCGAGAAATGTTGCACAACTATTTCGGAGGACTCGTAAATCGTTTCTTTAAGATTCTCCCGATACGAGAAGAAGGCGAAGACACACTTCCATTATATATGGAAAGCCTTCAGCACGAAATTCTTGGATGCAAAGAAATTATCAACGAACTAAACAACGATGCGAACATTGTTTCGCTCGTATCGATTCTTCAGTTTATGATCGATAACCCAGAGTGCCCTGTTCCAGATGTCAAGCGTGAAGTATTTCGGGCAATAAACATATGTAATCATATGAAAGCGAAGTACGGAAAGGCGGTGTGATATGGGACTGTGGGACTCCTACAAAGACAGGATTGACGCACATGGAGGCAGTAAGTACGAAGCTTCGCGGATACGTGAGCTTAGAGGGATTACGAACAGGCTTCCAGATAATCTGTCATACACATCGATAGAACTGTACCCGCAAGATTACGGGTACAACATAGAAGACGAAGAATCAGCTTCGCACATGGTGAACCAGAATGTTGCGATTATCAATTCTGATAACCTTGATGAGAAGACAATAATCTCAATGCCGACTGAAGACATTCGTCTTGGGTCGTTAATTCATTGGATGGATAATTATTGGCTTGTAGTCGAAAGAGACGCAAATACGACCGTGTATACGAGAGCAAAGCTGAAGCAGTGTAATCATCTGCTAAAGTGGATTACGTATGAAAAGCAGATCATTGAGCAATGGTGTGTCGTCAGCGATGGAACGAAGTACATGAGCGGTGAGCAGGAAGATAGGAACTTCGTTATTACCAGACCTGATACTCGTTTACAGCTTAAGATTGCTAGAAACAAATACACGTTAGCATTCAACAGAGAGAGCCGCTTTCTTATTGATGATGACGATTCGCCACACAAGCTTGCTTATCTCCTCACGAAACCCTTCAAAAAGGGAAAGACTTTTGGTAACGAAGGTGTGTTCACGCTTCTTGTACAGGAGGTAACGGGCACAGAGGACGATAATCATGAACTTGGAATTGCCGACTACTATAAATATTTCCCAAAAGACCTGCCAGATGTCGGTGACGGTTCTGGTAGCGGTAGCTCAGGAAAGAAGGTGTGGCTGTAATGCAATTGCAAGACTTTTTTGACTACAAAAACAAACTGATGGAAGACATCTTGACGGAAAAAGAGATCGTTTCGCTTATTAATGAGGAAGTAGACCCCAAGAATGCGGCATCTCTGGCATACTCTCAGGTCTTCCCATATGAATACATACCTCAAACGGTACAGGAGGGATATACCTTTGTTTGCTTCGACGTAGATATATCGAGTGCCGTTGGTAAAACATTCTATATACCCACGATATATGTCTGGGTGTTTTCACATAGAAGCAGGTTACGTTTACCAAAGGGTGGTGTTAGACCTGACAAGCTGTGTTCCGAGATTTGCAAGAAAATAAACGGAAGCAGATTCTACGGCATCGGAGAACTAAGGTTAACTTCGGCTAAGAGGTTCGCTCCGATTACCGACTATCAAGGTAAGCTGCTTACGTTTAATACAAGGGAATTCAGCAAGGTATTCGATGGCAAGAGGCAGCTCCCATCAAATAGGAAGTCTGGCCTATGAGCGTTTTAAACTTCCTATATAAAAAGGAATACAACATCAACGACAAGATTAAAGTAATGATACCGACTGTCGGTGAAGTACTTGACGACGAAGAGAATTACTACAATCTTGTCAATGTGTTGACCGCTATGCCAATCGATCTGATGCTTCCACTTTATGAGGCTGGAATAGATTTTACGACCGTAGACTCGTATGACATATTTCTAATAATGTCTAAAGCTATCCAGCAGACAGACACTCATCTCATTTTCGGTAATCTTGATTTATCTAAATTCCAGTTCACTACGAACCCACAGAACGGGAATCCAATATTAATAGATAGAGAAAATGAAATCATCATAGACCGTGCGATACACGGGAAAGTGGCGGCGGCTCTTAGAAAAATACACCACATTGAGCAAAACAACAAAAGACCTGCGAATGAAGAAGCAAAGAAATATCTTATTGAGCGAGCCAAGATAAAGGCACGAAGGAATAAAAATCGTGCGCAAGAGTCACAACTTGAGCCGCTGATAGTTGCCATGGTAAATACTGGGGAATTTAAGTACAACTTTGAAGAAACTCTTGGTCTGTCAATCTACCAATTCGGAGAAAGTGTACGACAGATAATTCACAAAGACAACTACGAACATAGGATGTTTGGAATTTATTCGGGTTCTATAGACCCAAAGGGTATTAATGAAGAAGACCTTAATTGGTTGATCCACAAATAAGGAGGAAAAAATACATGAGAGTTGATGATATTGCTATCTCTTCCGTCGACAAAATCTCTCTGTTTGACATCACTACTGGGGAGTATCTGTTTGACCTTGACGAACTTACTGGCGCGACAATCGAGCAGGCTGAGGACACTGCTGATGTCAAGGGTAAAAACGGGAGAAAGATTACCACGCTGAAGCGTAACAAGACGATTACCATCAGTGGAACGAACGGTATGGTTTCTGGCGGTATGCTCGAGCAGCAGACTGGTGGTAAGTTCGAGTCCAAGGTTACAGAGGTTATGTGGTCTGATTATCTTACAGTCTCTGGGAATGCGGCAGTCACGACATACAAGGCTGTCGGCACGACCGGCGCTGAGATCGAAGCGCTGTATGTCAAGAACGCCGACGGTGTGCTTGGCAAAGAAATGACCCAGGACGCAACCGCTGCCGCTGGAAAGTTTGCTTACGCTCCGGCTACCAAGAAGATCACGTTTAATGAAGGCGAGCTCGCAGACGGTACTGAGATTGTTGTTTACTACAAGAGAAGGATTCAGGCAAACGTTCTTGAGAATCTGAGTTCTTCTTATTCCAAGAAGTGCCGTGGATATATCGATATCACTGGCGAAGACAAGTGCGGAAATCTCTATCGTGTACAGATCTATGTTCCGAAGATGGATTTCTCCGGTGAGTTCTCGCTTGAGATTGGTGACAACCAGACAACCCATGGCTTCAAGGCTGAGGCTCTTGCTGGTGCTTGCGGTGCAGGCGGAAAGCTTTGGGATTACACGATCTTCGGCGCAAACGAGGCTGACGCTATTTGAACTGGTTTTGCCCGAATCGCGACCCCAGACGGTAAGCATCTTAAGGGTCTTGATTGTACTGATCTAATAGCTAGCCTGGTCAAAAAAGATTCGATTGTGTAACCGTCTAGTGATTAATAAGTGCGATTATGGGCACGGCCCTACAATAGGTGGGGCATGGACGAGGACACAGATGGCTTGTGGATTGGCTCGGCGGGGAAGCTTCCCCGCCGACATTTGATTTCAGGAGAATTATTTTTATGGCAAAGGGTTTTCGCAAGTGTAAAGTTTGCGGGAAGGAATATGAATACTGTTGGACAGAACGTCCTAACGCGGTGTTCAGATGGCAGGATGTAGCGTGTTGTGAGGAGCACGGAGCTATCTACCTTAAGCGGGTTATGGATGCCCGTTCGGAGAAGCCTAGCGACACAAAAGCAGATGTACAAAAAGCTTCCGTAAAAGCTACGGTTAGTAAAGCAAAGACTGCGAAGAAGCCTGCGCCCCGCTCTACTACTAAAAATACGGTAACGGATAAGCCCGTCGCCGAGGATTGATTAAAGCTGTGTCTCTTATTGAGGCGCAGCTTTCTTTTCAGCGAGGAAATAATTTTGGAGCGATCAAAATATAACGTTGATAAGGATACTGAGAAGAGAACGTACAACGGGATAGTGTTCGACTCAGTATTGGAAATGCGGTATTACCGAGACATTATTCTTCCCGGGGTGGAAAGCGGTAATGTGAAGAAATATGAACTGCAAAAGAAATATGTCCTGATAGACGGTTTTCAACGCAATGGCAAGCGTGTGCTTCCAATTACATATGTTGCTGATTTTTATGTCGAATATGCCGATGGACATATTCAAGTCGTCGACATCAAAGGAATGCCAGATACTACGGCGAAGCTTAAACGCAAACTGTTCTGGTATGTGTACCCAGATATTGATTACGTATGGATTACTTATGTAAAGAAATACGGCGGATGGGGACTTTATGACGACTTTGCGAAAAGACGCAGGGATGAGAAACGAGCAAAGAAACTAAATAAAACCACGATTTGAGCTAAAAGGAGAAAATTATGAGTGATACAAACAAGACATCATACAACGAGATTCTCAGTGTGGTTGACGCAATACACACAAATGAACACAGTGTCGAGTGGCACGGCGTGACTCTCAATATTAAAAATACATTGACATTTGCAGAGATGCTCGCATTCTCCAATGAGGTTGTGAGCACATGCTTCATCGACAAAACAGCTGAGTACGTCCCGGAGGTTAAAGACTTTGCCGTAAGATGTGCAATCTTGGAATACTACGGTAACATCGAACTCCCCGACGACGCTTCCGAAAGGTATCAGATGGTCTATTGCTCTGACATTGTACAGGAAATTACAAAGTATGTAAACGGCGAACAGCTCGAGCCGTTGCTTAAATCTATTGACAAGAAGATTGCTCATGTCGCCCAGAACAATATCGAGGCGTTCAACAAACAGATGTCCGAAGCGGTTTCCAAACTCACTGAGGTTGAGGATAGTCTCTCTTCTATCTTCGGTGGGATTGATCAAGATACTATCACTGGACTCGCTTCCACAATTGCGAACGGTAATTTCGATATTGAAAAGCTAGTGGATGTTGCTGCAAAAGCTGTCGAAAAAGACAACACAGAACATAACAAGGTCGTTAACATGCCGAAGAAGGAAAATAGCGATGGCTAACATAGGATACAAGCTCAATACCGCATCTATTCTAGGCAAAGTGAATAAGTACTTAGGGTCGTCGGCTGGCAAGAAAAAGATAAACGAGTCTGTCAAACTTATCATGTCGGGCACTCTTCCACATTCTGGAAAGGGCTCCGTGCATACCCCAGAAGAGGCCGCTGAAAAATTGTGCTCGTGCCTGAGAGACGCCGCAAACAGCAGCGGGATGAACGTGGGACAGACCGCGGGGCAGATAAAAGCCGTTTCCGAATGGGCGTATGGGAGTCCAAGAGATTTGGGTAACGGTACATGGGAGATTACAGTATCTCCGGGCGGCGCTACGGAGAGAGAATCCTTAGTCCCAGAGAAATATGGAGGCGTAGATATTTATAGTCTCTTAGACAATGGCGTTGACCACACAATGAGATATGTATGGGGAGAATGGCACGGTAACTACACCGGAAGTAGAACGGTCATCTCCGGAAGCCACTTCATAGATCAAGGGATAAGAGACTTCGAGGGAAATTACGGAACTGAATATGGAGTTATCTCAATAGTAAGGAGTTGAGATCATCGGGGTTGGTGTTTCACCAATCCTTTTTTAATGCCAAAAGGACGGTGAGACATAAACATGGCTAATGATATTACTCTTACAGTCGGTGCGGAACCACAAATAGATACCAGCCAATTTATTAGTCAGATTGAAGCTGCGTTGCAAAAAGCAACTTCAGGTTCCGCAAAAATTAAAGTTGAAATCGATCCTGCATCGATATCAAAAGTACAGAGCCAGATACAGAATATCAAGAATAGCTTGAAGTCTGTGAACGGCAAGGTAGACCTTTCGGTAAAAACTGGAAACGGTTATGACCAGGTACAAAAGGCCATAAAGAGTGCCATAGCCAACGAAAAGGCTCTTGCAAAAGCGAGGGTTGAGGCATCAAAGGCGTACAAAGATGCCAGCGCAATGCAGTCGAAGATTTCTGATCAGGAACGAGCGCTGACTAAAAGTGGCTACTCAAATAGCAATATTTCGAACGAGTTAAAAAATCTTCATGATCAGGTGAAAGCTGCTGGAGATGCGTTCGTATCAAATGGGAATGTGTCAGAGTTTAAGGCAAGTATTGATGGTATCGGTGTTCAGCTCGATGCCACTACTACAAAGCTTAAAGATTTTGTTGTTGCTCAGAATGAAGCGGCATCGAAAGCGACAGCTAGCGCAGAAGCCATAAAGAAAGCACAATACGATGCTTCGAGGGTTCGCGAAGAAGCAAGCAAAATGCAGTCGAAGATCTCAGATCAGGAACGAGTGCTATCCGGAAAGGGAATTACTAATACTGGGATTTCGAGCGAGCTTGAGGCTCATCGCAGGCAAGTCGAAGCACTTGAGCAGGCTTACTCTAACAACCATGATTTTGATGCGTTCCGGAATGGTCTCAGAGATGTAGGAACACAGCTTGGCGCTACCACCACTAAAGTAAAAGACGCAATTGCCGCTCAAAACGCTGTGACTAAAGACGCAGATAGATTATCCAAACAATCCGCTCGAGAAAAGGCCGAAGAAGCAGCTACACTCAAAACGTATGAATCTGCCGTTCGTCAGGGGACGATTGCTATTCAGAAGTATACCGCCGCTAAATCGAGCATGAAGTCAAAAGACGATTATGCCAACATTAGCTCGTCGGTCAGTAATCTTAAATCTCTCAAACAGCAGTACGACGCTGGTAAGATTTCGTTCTCGGAATTTAGCGATGCGGTAAAGAAATCTTCTGGTTCTATCAAGGACAGTATCTCCAATATTAAAATCAATGGAGATGCCGGAAAGTCTATCGGGGATCAGCTTAAGAGTGTCGCTGGCAGGCTTACTCAATGGCTTAGTGTAGGCCGGATGATGATGACCGCTGTCAATGGCGTTAAAAAGATGGTGTCCGCGTCTATCGATCTTGAGAGTGCAATGGCACAGATCAAGATCGTAACTGGCGCAAGTGATGCCCAAATGACGCAGTTTTTCAGTAATGCATCTGAACAGGCAAAAGATCTTGGCAAAAACATCACCGATGTATCGAAATCTATCGAAACGTTTTCGCGTCTTGGTTACAAGCTTAACGACTCGACTGAACTTTCAAAGTATGCAAATATACTGTCCAACGTTGCAAACACGGATGTAAAATCAGCTACGACTGGTCTTACGGCTATCATGAAGGGATACGACCTTCAGGTGTCCGATGCTGAACATGTATCTGATGTCCTTACAGAAGTTGGTCAGAAGTATGCAATCTCCGCAGAGGAGTTAATGAATGCCTTCGAACGAGGTGGTGCCGCTCTCCATGCTTCTGGAACAAGTTTTGAAGAATCAGCCGCACTGTTTGCTGCTGCAAACGCATCTATACAGAATGCAGATGCAGTTGGTACTGCTATGAAGACCGTCTCGGCAAGAATGCGTGGGGCAACCACAGAGCTTCAGGAAATGGGCGAGTCTTCAGAAGACTGTGCAAAGGGACTCTCGAAATACCGTAGCGAGATTAAGGCTCTTACGAATGTCAACGGAACTGGCGGAGTAGACATCATGGCGAATGCCGCCAAGGGTGAATACAAATCCATTTACCAGATGTTCGGTGAGATTAGCAACGTCTGGGGAGATCTTTCGGATACAACCAGATCACGAATCGCTGAGATTCTTGGTGGCACGAGACAGCTCTCTGTCATCTCCAGTATTATTGGAAATTGGAAGGACGCCACAGGTGCATATGCTGATGCCATGAACTCCGCTGGTGCAGCTACGAAGGCTAACGAGATATACATGGATACCACCAAGGCAAAGCTTGGTGCATTGAGCGCTCAGTTCCAAGAGCTTTCGGCCAGTCTGATTAGCAGTAAGCTCACCGGAGGAGTTGTTGATCTTGGAAGCGGTCTTCTTAGCCTTGTGTCGGCACTCACTAAGCTTAGTGGAAAGGTCGGAGTCATACCCACACTTGCAGCTGGTTTGGGTGCGCTTAAAGGATTCAAGGATCTTAAAAACATCGGTGCTCTTTCTGCAACAAAGGGAAGTACATTACAATGGTTGTCTGGAATATTTCAGACCGATAACGGATTAAAATTCAATGAGGATTACACCGACAAACTAAAAACCGATATAAGCAGCCTCCAAAACTTCCAGGCAGCGATATCATCCGGGGTTTTGAAGGGCGATGCGTTCGATAGCACAATGTCGAAGGCCTCAAAGACTGCAAAAGATTTTGCGACGAATATTAAAGGGACAAGTGTTAACATCGGAGAGTTTGTAAACAACTCAAGGATGTCTGAAATATCGCTGGTCGCACAGAACAAATCTTTAGCTAACGTCAGGACACTTTTGAATGAGTATAACCAGCAAGCTAGAAATTGTGGCGTAAGTCAATCAGATTTCGTGCAATCAATAGCAAGCTCTAACTCTTCGCTTGGGAACTACTTGTCTAGTCTCAATGGGGCGGAAGCTACGATGGGCGGTTACATATCGTCACTATTCCGTGCGAAGGCGGCAACAATTGGTCTACAGGTCGCAAGCGTTGCTCTTAAAACAGCACTTTCATTCGGTATTGCTCTTGCCATACAAGGGGTCATTATAGGAATATCTCACCTTGTTAATAAAGCGAAGGAAGCTAGACAGGCAAGTATCGAAGCAGGTACAGCTGCTGTTGAGCATGGCAACAATATATATAATTTATCTAATGCTTATCTCACGCAAGCCAACTCCGCAGATACTTCTGCATCGGCTACCGAAGCTCTTGCGGATGCTCAGTCAAGTGTAATATCTGCACTCGGTGAGACCGGGAAAAGCGTTGATGATCTTACTGGAAAATACGGCAGTCTTAGTGACGCGATAGCTTCGCTAACGCACCAACAGCTCTCGACAGATATCTCAAAAGCTGTAAACGCAACTAAGGATGCCATGGCAAACGCCACGGAGGGTTTCAGATCATTCAGCGGGACGCAGATCAATTCCACTGGAACGGCACAGGACAAATCCGGGAACAAAGTAAGAGAAGCCGACATCTATAAGTGGCTTGGTGATAAAGGGTATAGTGTCGACATATCAGACTTCGGTTCAGGAGAATGGGGAAGCGCCGGAAAGTTAAACCTTCCGAACTCTGACACATCGTTGTGGGCTTGGGACAGTGACATGTCCTGGGATAAAATGTACCAGAATTACACATATCTCCAGAATGCAATGAACGACATTCGTGAGACATGGGGTACAGACAGCAAGTTATATAAGCAGGTCAGCGATGCGTATCAACGATACGCTTCAAAGGTTGAACCAGTCGTAGAGAAGATTAACGCTCAAAATGACCTTGTCGCTAAGGACATCGTCAATCAGGCTATTGCCTCAAATGATGTCCCGAAGAACATCCAAGACTTTGTTGCATTAAGGGGAAAAATGATCGATACCCTTGAAGCAAGCGCCGATTTTGATACTTCGGCTGGTGCAACCGCTTCTGGGGTAATTGATGCGCTTCTCAGTAAAAATGATTCTTATAAAGTACTTGAGGCACAACTCCTTCAGCAGAAGGAAAAAATTTCGTCTTTAAAGAGCCAGAAAGATTCGCTGTATAAATCTCTTACCGGAAACGACAGAACGAATGGTAAAAATGTAAACAAAGATCTTTCTGATCGAATCGACAAGATGTCCGCTGGCGATGTTGAAATTGCTATTAACCTTGTTGCAAAGGCTAAATATTCTTCGCTTGGAGATCTACAAGAAGCTGTCAGGAAGTATAAGAGCGATGCAAAGAAAGCTGCTAAAGACGAAGCCGACAAAGACAAAGACGAAACAGAGATAAGCTTCAGAGGGCTGCTTGCCGAGAAAGACGATGGGGAGACCAAATCGTTCTCGACCAAAGTCGACGAGTACAAGTCAAAGCTTAGCGAACTCAAGGACGCCAGAGATAAAATAAAGAACAGTGAGTTTAAGAATGACGATTTTGTATCGCTCATCAAGGACTTCCCAAAACTCGCTACCGAGTCTATTAACGATTCTGCCGGACTCACCGGAGCAATCGAGAAACAGATTGAGGCACTTGTAGGTCATGAACAGGTTGTCAATGAAGACGGCAAAGTCACCCAGAATGCGACTGGGCTTCAGAAGTTATTTGCAGACGAGCTTAGTAGGATGGATACCGCAGAGAGCGTCAGCCAGCTTTTGGCTTATAAGAACGCACTCTTAGGGCTCGTAGAGGACGACCCGTTCACAAAGGCAAAAGATGATTCTCAGAACTTTATTGACGGGCTTTCAAAAGTAAAAGAAGCTTTGTCTAAACAGAAAGGCGGAGTGTCAATATCTCCGGCTGATTTCAACTCTAATGAGCTTAAGGACTACCGCAGTGCATTGGAAAGAGTCAATGGTTCGATGCAGCTCAACGCAGAGAAGGTACGTGAAATTGCGAAGGCGAAAGCCGATGAGCAAATTGCTACCAACAATGCTAATAAAGCTCTTGCAGAGACGAAGTACCTTGAAAACGCTCAGCAAATTCAGAAACTGAGAGATGCGCTTGAGGAATCTGGAACAAGAAATCAGTACGCGACCGATAGAATCAACGAGACTATATCATCACTACTCGAGGAGAACTCAGCGATCGCCGATACTTGCAACCAGTATGATCTCCTCTCTTCCGCTCTTCAGGAAGCAACCGGAGCATACCAGAACTGGCTCAATGCCCAGAGCTCCTCCGATTACGGAGACATGGCAAAGGATGCAGAGTCGGCTGCTCAGCAGATTTTTGATGTATTGAATACAGACAAAAGCGCTTCTGATAGTAGCGGCGACTACGGTAGTATTAAATACAAGGCCGCTCTTGAGCTTGTCGTGCCCGATGATGTCGATCCAAAAGACGTTGAAGCTGTCCAGAGTTATATGGACAGTGTTAAACAGTACATGACGTTCGATGATAAGAACGGTAAGGTAAATGGTCTCAATACCGATAAGTTCCTAGAAGACTCTGTTGAGAAAGGTCTTATGACCATGACAGAGGACGAAAGCGGGAACAGGACATTCGAGATCGCTGGTAATAAATGTATGGAAGATTTTGCAAAAGGCTTCCATATGTCCGATAGCATGATCCAAGCGTTCTTTAATCAGCTTCAGCTTAAGGGCGGTGAGTTCAGCTGGGCTGACGAGGGTATCCAGACATTTGGAGACCTTGCCGTTAAAGCTACTGAATCTGCCGAAGCCCTTAAGAGCATGGACGAAAACAAAGACCTCAAGATCAAGGTCGATGTTTCTGACATTGATTCTGTTGATGAGCAGATGAAGACTCTCGATGGAACAATTGAGGAGATGAACCAAATCAAGGCTCGTCCAAATGTTGATCCTTCAGAAGTCGAGCAGGCAAATGCCGTTATTAAGTACTGTATTGCGCAAAAACAGATACTCTGTCAGCCGGATATAATGAAGGTTGACACATCTCAGGTTGACGGTGATGTAGGTAATGCTATCTCATTACTCCAACAGTTTCAGACATTGCAAGATCAGATACAGCAACAAAAGGCAGTTGGAGTTGACACAAGCGATGCAGAGAGCAAACTCAATGAGGTTGCAAAACAGATTAAGGAGCTTCCGCCTGACGTTAAAACAACACTCAGTATCGACTCTACAAGCGTCGAATCGATAAACAAGTCGATAAATGAAATAACCGTTGACGATCTTACTGTCAATGCTAAGGTCAATGACAAGGCGATCAAAGAATATGATCCGGACGATAAGAAAGCTTATGTAAATTATGTCCCAAATACTAAAGCCCTCCCGACATCATTTGAGCGTGTAATCCGTAATGTGTATTATCATCCGGACACTTCAAAGCTTTATGAGAGCTTCCCAACTATCACTCGTTTCGTAAAATATGTCGGTATAGGTATGCCGAGCGGGCCTTTCTCGCTCAACGGAACAGCCCATGCTTTTGGTACGGCTAACAGCGGAAAGTCAATGGCAAGCGGTAACTGGGGGACAGCACCCGGCGGAAAGACGCTTGTCGGTGAACTTGGAAGAGAAATTGTCGTTAATCCGAGAACCGGAATGTGGTACACGGTTGGCGACAACGGAGCCGAATTTAGGGACATCCCCGCTGGCTCGATAGTATTTAACCATTTACAAACCGAGGATCTACTCGCCAACGGATACGTAGCTGGGCGGGCTCGCGCTCTTGCGAGTGGAACAGCCCTTGCTTCGTTGCATCCGATTTCTGGCGGAATTACTGTCCCGAAGAGGAACTGGAACCCAAGCGGCTCGTCAAGCGGCTCGTCAAGCGGTTCGTCCAGCAGCTCGTCAAGTAAAAGATATAGCAGTTCCAAAAAGAGAAGCTCATCGAAGAAGAAGTCTAAAAGCACCAAGGATAAAAACGACAAGCAGATAATCGATTGGATCGAGATTGCCATCAATCGTATCGAACGAGCTATAAGCAACTTCGCCGCTATCGCTGAAAGTTCTTACCACACTCTTGCAGAAAGGGTAGGTGCAACGAACTCCGAACTCTCTCAGATGAGAGGAGAAGTCTCGACACAGCAGCAGGCATATAACAGATATATGAAGCAGGCTGATTCTGTCAAATTGTCGTCAGACCTGAAGAAGAAAGTACAGAACGGGACAATAAATATCAACGAGTATGGTAAGGACACAGCCGACAAGATTCAGGAATATCAAAAGTGGTACGAGAAGGCTCTCGCCGCTAACGATGCGATTATCAAGCTCCGCGAGAATATGTCGAAGTTATACGAGGACAATTTTAACAATGTGTCCGATGAATACGACAACAGACTCTCAATGATGGAGCACCTCACGAATACATATAACAACGGGCTCGATGACTTGGAAGAACGTGGTTATATCGCTAGTGCCAAGTATTATGAGGCGTTGAGCAATGTTGAGAAGAACAACATTGCCTTGAGGCAAAATGAGCTAACCGATCTAATCGCAAGGATGTCCGACGCTGTAAATTCTGGGGCTATTGCGCAAGGTTCTGAAGCATGGTATAAGATGCAGTCCTCCATTAACGGGGTTAAGGAATCTATTCAGGAATCGCAGACTGCCCTCGCGAAGTTTAATAACGAAATCAGGCAGCTTAAGTGGGATCGTTTCGACTGGATACAAAAGCAAATCGAGAACATCACGAATGAGTCAGACTTTTTAATCAAGCTGATGTCAAACTCCAAGCTCTTCACGGATAAGGGTCAAATGACCGACACTGCGATGGCTACAATGGGACTCCATGGACAGAACTATAATGTCTATATGGCTCAGGCTGACAAATATGCTGAAGAGATTAAGGCTATTAATCGGGATATTGCGAATGATCCAAATAACACGAAACTTATAGACAGATACGATGAGCTTATTAAATCTCAGCGCGATGCAATTAACGGAGCCGAAGAAGAAAAACAGGCTATTAAGGAACTCATACGTGACGGTATTCAAAAAGAGCTCGATGCTCTGAAAGATCTTATAGATAAGTATACAGATGCGCTCGATACTGAAAAAGACCTGTACGACTACAAGAATAACATCGATAAGCAGGTCTCTCAGATTAACTCCATCCAGAAACAGATTTCTGCTTATTCTGGAGACAATTCGGAGGAAACGAAGGCGACTGTCCAGAAATTGAAGTCTAATCTTTCGGACGCTAATAAAGAGCTTGAAGACACCCAGTATGAGCGGTATATCACCGACCAGAAGAAACTTCTCGATGATCTGTATGATGAGTATCAGGAAACGTTAAATGATAGACTTGATAATCTTGATGCGCTTATATCTGATATGATCGATATGATTAATCAGAATTCTTCTTCTATAGCTGATACTATAAACACTCAGGCTGACAATGTCGGATACACTCTCACTGATAGTATGCAGTCTATCTGGTCTAATGGGAATCTCGCGATTAGTTCAGTTATCACAAAATACGGCGATGGGTTTACATCAGCATTTACTACTGTAAACAATGCTCTGAATGGTATCTCGAGTAAGATGGATGCGATGATCGCCGCTAGTAACAATAGTGCGGCTGCTACAATCAATCATGCTACGGCAACTCAGGCTTCTACGCCTGTCCCAGCTCCTGCACCAGCACCCGCTCCTGCTCCAGCGCCACAGCCAGCACCTGCCGCTGCTCACGCATCATCCTCAAAGAGCAAGGGCAAATCTTCTTCTACTAAGAGTCTGTCAGACGACAACAAGAAAGGAATCGCTGCGTCTATATGGCTTGAAGGTGGAAGTAAATCAGGATGGGGCGATGGATCAACAAGAGTTAGTAGACTTACAAAAAAGTTTGGAAAATCTGGAGCTACTGCTGTCCAGAATTATATTGATGCCAATGGACGCAGTGGAAATCTCTACAAGAAGTACCATGGCAAGAGTCTCAGTAAATACCACTATAACAAATTCGCCACTGGTGGACTTAATGATTATACGGGTATTGCATGGCTCGATGGTACTCCAGAGAAACCAGAGATCGTATTGAACTCTTCGGACACTTCTAACTTCATTGCTCTTAAGAACGCCATGCAGGATGTAGCAAAAGGAACAAGCCCGCTTGCATCGCTGTTCAGGGGTAATAATGGTTCGAGCTCGCTTAGCCAGTACTATAAGACGAGACTTCCAATGGGAGCCAACGGAGGCTCCGTAGGAGAGGTCAACTACAACATCAATATTCCTATTGGGAAGGTGCTTGACTACAACGACTTCGTGAATCAGCTTAGGAAGGATGTCAAGTTCGAGAAGATGATCCAGTCAATGACAATAGATCAATTGACCGGAGGAAGCAAGGTAGCTAAAAACAAATATTCGTGGTAATCACGGCGGGCGGCATATAGCCGCCCGTATTTGATGGAGGAACTAAAAGGTGAATATTCAAAAGAAAATGGAAATTCAGGAACGCCAGATAGAAAGGCTAACTAACGAAGTTAGTGCCTTGAAAGATGAAAACGAACGGCTAGCTGCCGAAAGAGATAAATTAGAAGAAGAAAATAATTCTTATAGATCTATCATCGAATCCGCAGAGAACATGAGAGACGAATATAGATCGTACATAGATAGCGTTATGGAAATTAAAGAGAAATATCAGCAGGCACTAGATGATGCGATTGACATTAAGAAATCATATAGCAAAAGGTTCAAGAAATTCATGAAACAATTTAACGTTAAGTATTAAGTGCAGTATCGGAGGTCTCTCAATGGACATTTGTGATTTTACATTTCGTAACGAAAGGCTTAGCGACCATGGGTATATAATATGCGAATTTGACTCCGGTTCATCGGCATCCACTGTAAATACCGATTCGCAGAGAGATATTACTTCTATTGCAATGTTCGGCGGGAAATACCATCCTATTTTGTATTGTACATACAAAGACTCGCTGACAATGGAACTGTCAATCTGCAAATCAACTGATGATTACGAACCTGAGATAATCGCACCAGCAGAGTCTTCACAGATTAAACGGTGGTTGTCAAGTCCGACCCCGCAGGAATTATCATTCGATCACCCAGATTACAGCCAGTACCATTGGATTGGAACTTTTAATGTCGAAGAAGTCCGGTTCGGTTCCGACATAGTTGGGTTTCATTTGAAGTTCACATGCACTACTCCGTTCGCTTACAAAAACAAGGTTAAGTTGTCTGGGAGCGTTGCTGCGAACGGGACGGTATCGATCGATGATACCAGTGATGAAGAAGGATATATATATCCCGATATGACTATTACACTCAAGGCTTCAGGAAAGCTCATTATTACAAACGGGTATGACGGAAGAATAACGATGGTTAACAACTGTAAATCTGGAGAGGTGCTTTCGTTCTCGCACCTTCTTGAAATATCATCGAGTATTTCTTCGCACCAGCTTGGAGACGACTTCAACTATAAATTCTTGCGTATTAACAACCTATACAGAGACACAAAGAACAAGCTGACCTTTAGCCTCCCATGTTCATATTCGATTTCGTATGATCCTATAGCAAAGGTGGTGATGGCATGAATACATCTTTATATGGTGGGGTTATTGAGCTTGCACCAGACGGGCAGCCAATCACTCCAGAACTTGTTCTCGCTTTTAGAAGCGGTACAAAGCAAGGAACTATCAGAAATATAAGCAATTTTACAATTACAAAGTATCTCGCCGAAGCCGATGAGATAACATTCGATGTTCACAAATCTGTCGACGGAGCCGAATGCAAATTATGGGACGACATTACGGACTTCAAACTCATTTATATCCCGTACTTTGATTCGAATGACAATAACCCATGGTATGAACTTGAAGTCACGATTGATGAAAACGATGAAGCGGTCAAACATTGTGAGGGCGTACATATTCAGGAAGCCGAGCTGAGTCAGCTCTCGCTAAATGGGGTTGAAATTAACACCGAAGATGACATAGCGAGGGATGATTATGTTGTAACGGTTGTTTACAACAAGGACAACCCAGACGGTTCTCTTCTGAATAGAATCCTAAAAGATAAAGCGCCTCATTATGAGATATGGCACGTTGATCCGTCTATTGCCAAGCTCCAGAGGACGTTCTCTTGGAATAATTCTACTATCAAGGATGCGTTTGACGATATAGCGACTGAGGTAGATGGATTGTTCAGATATGGCGAGTACAATGACCCTGACGGTAAGATACATCGCACAATATCTCTATATGATCTTGAGGATGTTTGTGTGGACTGCGGTGAACGTGGTTCATTTATCGACGGCAAATGCACAAACTGCGGGTCTTCCAACATCAAGCGTGGGTATGGACAGGACAGTGGGATTTTCATAAATAGCGAAAATTTCGCTAAAAGCATTACCTACTCTTCCAATAAAGATAAAGTCAAGAACTGTTTTAGGCTCGAAGCAGGCGACGACTTGATGACCGCTACAATAAGGAACATCAACCCGAACGGTGGACAATACATCTGGTACATTGGGGACGATGTACGATCGATGATGTCTCCTGCCCTTCGGGAGAAGCTTAAATCATACGATGCGGAGTACGCCGAATATAATACATCTAAGATTATCGATATACCAGAATCGACAATAAATGATTACAACGCCCTTATAGATAAGTACAAAGCCTATGACAAGACGCTAACGAAAGTCTCCTACCCTATCAAAGGGTATTCGGCGCTGACGGATTTTTATTATCAGGCATTAGACTTATATAGTCTGCTTAAGACATCGCTGATACCAGCTTCAGAACATGGAAATCCGACGACCGCAAGCGAAGAAATAAAGAAACTGACGCAGTCTACTCTCTCACCTCTCGGTCTAAGAAACGCCGATATTGCATCATCAACGACTGTAAATTTAGCAGTCGCTAACTACGCAAAAGTGTATGTGGACACATCACTATATAAGGTTTCAGCGCAGACAAAATCATATACGAATAATGTTTGGGTTGGAACACTGACGCTCGAAAGGTATTCAGATAAAGAAGACACCGCCACCACTTCAGAGCTTACAATCAACGTCACGAGTGCTACCGCCGACTTCCTCAAGTGCCAAATCGAAAAGGCTATGAAGAAGAAGGAGGCCGATGCGTCTGGTATAGTCGCACTATTTAAAATGTCCGACTCAGAATTTAAAGAGCGCCTCGGATACCATAGTGCAGATAATCTGGAGCTGCTCGCTAATATTTGTCGTGGGTGTCTTGATGTTATGATCGAACAGGGTGTCGCCGACAAGTCCGTTAGTGCGTATGCGGATCTTTATAATACACTATATCTTCCGTATTATAACAAGAGCAGGTTCATCGAGGACGAGTTGCGCGAGCGTGAGTCCGAGCTTCTAAAGCTTCGTGGAACAATTGATTCTCCAGAAGGTGTTCTCGATAAAATTGAGAAACAAAGGTCAGCAATCGCAGACAGTCTTGATCTCAAAGAACATCTTGGTGACACATTGTGGGCTGAGTTTTGTTCATTCAGACGGGATGACGAATATAAGAATAGCAACTTCATATCGGACGGCTTGTCCGACTCTGAACTCATTAAGCAGGCGAAGGAATTCTTGAAGAGCGCTCAGAAGGAAATCATAAAGTCTGCGACGCTTCAACATACGATCAGCTGTAACCTGAATGACATTTTGCTCGTCAGCGAAAACGACATCAAGCAATCGTTCGTTCCAATTGTAACAGCGAACGGAAAGTATGTCGTGACTCACGATGGTTCCAAATTGGTAGCTCGTCTGATCAGGGAAGATACGATAATGTCGCCGCTTCTTGATAAGTTCGACATTGGAAATTGGTTGCACATCGAGGTCGATGACAAAGTCTACAAACTTCGTATGATAAGCTATCAGATTGATTACGACGACCTGTCAAAACTGGATGTCAAGTTTTCGGATGTGACATATGCAATCGGGTATATGTCAGACACCAAGAGCATATTATCTAAGATGAGCTCTATGGCTACATCGTATTCTACTACGATGAGACAAGCCAACAAGGGCGAAAAGGCTAACCAGCAGCTCGTTGATATGGTTCAAAATGGACTCGCTCTCACAGATAAGAAGATAGTCAGTTCAGCTCGTAACCAGAATATGGTCGTTGATGAAACTGGACTTTTAATGCGAGAAAAGAACGAGTATGGCGACGACTATAACGATGAGCAGACGAAGATTATCAATTACGGCCTCTATTATACAAAGGACAACTGGAAAACCGTAGAGACTGGGCTTGGCAAGTTTACCTACTACGATCCAGAAGATGGAAACTACAAGCAGGATTACGGACTAATCGCTAATAAGATTGTCGGCAATATTATCCTTGGCAAAAACGTTGGCATTTATAATGAGGACAATAGTGTATCAATTGACGAAAAAGGCATTGTTATTACGGCTAATGGCGATAATACGGATAACGATTCAATTATCACGGTTCGTAGAAAGACAACAGATGGCAGCGGAAATGTAACTACCAAAGATTTGCTTTATCAGAACAAGAACGGCAATCTCTATATTGACGGTGCGGTCACAATAGCTTCTGCTAACGGGAATATGACATTTGATAATGCTACTGCAAAAATCACCAACCTTGAAGCCGATCATGTTTCAACAACGGATCTTGATGCTACCAATGCTGAAATCACTAACCTTAAAGCCGATCATGTTTCAACAACGGATCTTGATGCTACCAATGCTGAAATCACTAACCTTAAAACGGAAAAAGCAGATATTGATTTAGCGAATGTAAAAAACGCTTCGATTACTACAGCGATGATTCAGGAAGCTGCGATTACTCAGGAATTGGTTGCAGATTCGGCTATTGGCGATGCTCAGATTGCGAATGTATCAGCGAATAAACTATACGCAGGTACTCTTGATGCTTCAAAAGTTAATGTCACAAATCTCAATGCTACAAATATTAAGACTGGTACACTTGAAGTTGGTGGCGTGAAGATTGACGTTTCTAATGGTACGGCGGCAGTTAATGGTTCTGCTCTTACGGATGGTACAGTCCCTATGAGCAGTTTATCTGAGGAAGTTCAAAACGAGATTGATGGAGCGATTGAGACATGGACGGCTACGGCAGTTCCGACTCTTTCTAACTCTCCTGCTTCTGATTGGGGTACAGATTCGGATAAGAATAAACATATTGGTGATATTTGTTATGTTGTGAATGATAGTATTACGCAAAATGGCTATGCTTATCGCTTTACTAAATCGTCAGATGGAACATTTTCATGGACTTTAATTAAGGACTCAGATGTTACAAACGCTCTTAAGTCGATTGGCGATATTCAAAAATTTAATGAAGAAGTTTCAAGCTGGCAGACGAACACTGACAAGGAACTATCAAGTCTGAAATCAAAAACAACGACCATTGAAGGCAATCTTGGCGAGTTTACAGAAAGCAAGTTCAATGAAGTAAGCCAGACGGTTGATACAAATACATCTTCTATCACTACTCTACAGACAAAAGTTAAGAAAGCACAGGATACGGCTGATACCAATAAGACTAACATTACCACTGTCACGAATACTGTCAACACTGTTAAGCAGACAGCTGATACTAATAAGTCAAATATCTCCACATTGACCAAAACGGTTAATGACAACGAGACGGATATTGAGAATAAGTACAGTAGCCTGACGCAGACGGTTAATGGAGTTAGCTCTAATGTCGGGACGCTGACGACTAAAGTTAAGAAAGCACAGGATACGGCTGATACCAATACTAGCAATATAACAACGATTTCAAACACTGTTAATAAAGTTAAACAGACTGCTGATTCAAATACGTCTGAGATATCTACTTTAAAGAAAACCGTATCAGACAATCAAACTGATCTTGAGAGTAAGTACAGTAGCCTGACGCAGACGGTTAATGGAGTTAGCTCTAATGTCGGGACGCTGACGACTAAAGTGAATAACCTGAAGATCGGTGGAAGGAACCTATGGATAAATGCCGGCAGATATACCGCTGATACACCTTATTCAACGACTTCTAATTCAAAAGACAACTGGAGAACTACTTTTGATGGCAAGGTAATATATTCAAGTATAAAAATTCCCAAAGGAACAACGGTGCTTCTTCAGGGAGTTTCGAACTTGCCGTGGGCAAATGTTCATGATACGTCTGGCAATAACAAGAATAAAGTTGGGTACTGGATATATGAAACTGCAAAACAAAATACAGATAATCATACAAATGCTACTTTTATTAAAGGGGATAACACAACAAAACTTTCTGGTTCATACACAACAACCAGCGACTGTTATCTGACATTTCGATTCAACACGTACTCTGATGGCACGGATCCCGTCACAGGTAAATTCTGGAATATTAAAGCAGAACTTGGAAATATGCAAACTGACTGGTCACCTGCCCCGGAGGATTTTCAGACGCAGATTACGTCCAATACCTCTCGCATCAACCAAACCGCCACCGCCATCACTTCCAAGGTTTCCAAGACAGACTTCAACGGTCAAAATGTGGTATCGCTCATCAATCAAAGTGCTGATAATGTGACGATCGCGGCAAATAAGATTGATCTAAAAGGAGCGGTAACGATTTCAGACCTTGACTCAAACGCTCAGTCTGAAATTCGAAATGCAAAAATTGCCGCGGATGGAGTTTTGGAAAAAGCAAATAAAAGAGCGTTTAACGGAGTTGATATATATATTCATTCGTCAGAAGGAACCGTGTTTAAGAATAGTGACATTTCAACGGTTATGACAGTCACTGTGTTCCATGGTTCTTTTGTCATAACGAATCAGTCTCAATTAGAGAACGAATTTGGAACGGGGAGCCGTCTACAATGGTCGATGAAGCGGTACAGCGACGATGACTTTAGTGCTATTGATTCGACCGATTCCAGGCTCTCTGATAACGGATTTCGATTAACAGTATCTCCCAATGATGTAGATCGATACGGGATATTTACAGTCGAATTGAACGCAGCAGGATAAGGAGGTAATGATGCCAATAATAGCAAGAGCTCAGGAAACGCTTGTCGACCTGACCGATGGATATTCCGTGATCTTGACAAGCGAAGCGTATACTTTTTTGGGAACTACAGAGCACGCGATAGCCGGAACATGTTCCACTGAAGTTATTGCGATGCGAGGTGGTGATCAGATCCCATGCTCGGTGGATATTTCGAAAGCGACAATGCCGACTGGAATTACGCTATCGAAAGGCAATACAAGTTTGCTAGCTCCTAAAATCATAATCACAGCATCCACAAACTTTGAGACACCAGGGGATGTTATTCTTCCGGTTTCTATTTCTGGTACGGACATTGTCATCAATAAACAGTTCTCTGTTTCGATCGCGTTTACGGGTGCAACAGGTGCTCAAGGTCCTAAAGGTGCTGACGGTGTATCACCGACAGTATCTGTAACGAAGAGCGGAACCAAGACTACGATTTCAATCACAGATAAAACAGGAACACACACTCAAGTCGTTAACGATGGAACGAATGGTACTCCAGGAGCTAAAGGTGCTGACGGAAGAACGCCGTATTTCCACGTGAAATACTCGAACGATGGTGGTTCAACGTTTACATCAAATAGTGGTGAAACTGTTGGAACGTATATTGGTACTTGCACCGATTATAATTTGTCAGATCCGACTTCAGTTAGTTCCTATAAGTGGGCACGAATTAAAGGTGATGCAGGTGCAACAGGTGCTCAAGGTCCTAAAGGCGCTGACGGTCCTCAAGGTGTCTCAGTCAGTAAAATCGTTACGTATTATAAACTTCAGGCTAGCTCAGCATCTGCTCCCGCAAGCCCAGCATCTTCTACAAGTGGTTGGTCAACCACGGAGCCGGCATTCTCAGCTGGTTCAACAAATACTCTTTATACCTGTGAACAGAGCACATATAGCAACGGTTCAGTTGTCTGGGGAAGCGTCCAGAAGAGTTCGTCTTATGAAGCTGCCAAAGAAGCTTACAATAAATCCGTAACCGCCCAGAATACTGCGAATAGCGCCAACAACAACGCGAACGCTATAAAGAACAATATTTATGTCCCAAACACGACAACGATCAATGGTGGAAAGATCGCTACTGGTAGCATCAAGGCTGCTCAGATTGCTTCTGGTACTATAACCGCTGCTCAGATTGCTTCTGGTACTATAACCGCTGCTCAGATTGCTTCTGGTACTATAACCGCTGCTCAGATTGCTTCTGGTACTATAACCGCTGATAAGATTGATGCGCAAGGAATAAAAGTGAATGCTGCTAATGTGTACGGAAGACTTACAGCAAACCAAATTGATGTCGATAATATATTTGCCCAGAATATTAATGCAACCGGAACCATCAAAGGGATAACGCTCGACGGTACAAAGTTAATGGGTGCTTATGGGTCCTTTAAGGGAAGCGTATATGCCGCTGATGGCTTCGCGTTAGTTGGCGATGCCGGAATATATAGAGCGGATAGCATAAATTCGACGAACATAAGAGTGCTACTCAATTATCAAAATGTACTTCCAGATAGTCCAGACGTTTATATCGCTACAAATAATAACGGAACAGTTCATACATACGAAATAGATTCTGAAATCATATATTGTACTTCAGAACTCCACTCTCCAAATATTTATCATGACTCATCTCGTATCGTTAAAACTAACATCGTACCAGAAACAGAAGAATCAGCCAGACGTATCTTGGATTTGGATGTCGTGAAGTTCGATTATAAGCCAGGAGTCTGTCCGGATAGTTCAAGATTTGACAGACGTGGACTGATTGCCGAAGACACTCTGAACGTTATGCCAGAGATCGTTTATGTTCCGGACGAGTATAAGAAGAACGGCTACACTGGCGACAACACAAAAGTTCCATCAATCGACTATATCAAGATTATCCCAGATCTGGTCAAAATGGTTCAAATTCAGCAGAAGCAGCTCGATCGAGTACCTAAGAATACGGCTGGTACTACGACACTGTACTTCGCTGATTCTGATCATGTCATTATATTCTCTAGAAGCCAAGCAGACGCGACAGCTGTCATTCGGGTATGCAACGCTGAATTCCGCGAAAGCAATCCTATTTTTATTAAAGATGTTGTATTCAGCATTGAATCAGATTCGTGGCTCGTCTACATCGACAAGAAAACCACTGGATATTTGAAAGTAAATTACACAATTACAGTTCAGGAGGAATCGTAACATGCTTAGTGTGCATAGAACTATTACTGTATATGGACGTTCGGTTATTGACGGCACTGAAGTTGAGGGGTATCAGGCGACAATTGACGAACAGAAACCAGATGATGTCGTCTTCAACTCTTGGCAGATAGACCCATCAGCATACAAGGAGAATCGACTTATATGCCGAGTGGATCGGGGCGACTTCGAAGATAGAGTCTACAAATACCAGGAAAAGATGATCCAGGAAAATCTTGAAGTCGACACTGGAAGCGCTTCTAATACTGAATCATCAGAACCGACCGAGACATCTACGACAACGGAACCGACCACGACTGCAACTACGACGACAGGAGATGGTACAAATGGCTGATACGAAAAAGTTATTAGTGCAAGTACCTTCTGGGTCATCTTTACTTGGGGTGGACAGCGGGGCCATAAAGCGGTTTCCGATAACGGCTCTTGCCAAATCGGAAGCTATTACTGGTCGTCTGATCCAACAGATCCAAGCACGTTTTGATATTTCCGATAGGAGGCATTATGGCTACTGTAAGTAATAAATTATCAGATGTACCAAAACCAACTCATAGTGATCGCATAGCATCTGATGCAAACCTTCTTTATGTATCAAAATCGGTAGGTAATGTAAAGCAAGCGACGCTGGTCGACATGGTATATCCTGTTGGTTCCATTTATATTTCGGTTAACACTACTAATCCAGGCACGTTATTTGGAGGAACATGGGAGCAGATCAAAGATAGGTTCCTGCTCGCCGCTGGCGATAGTTATGCAGCGGGGAGCACAGGCGGCGAGGCACAGCATACGCTGACAGAAGCGGAAATGCCGAGCCACACTCATTTTTCAAACGACGGATGGAACGGTTACGCTCCCCGCAGTAATCGAGATGGAGTAAATAATGTTTTAACATATTCAAAAGTAAAAAGTGCGGGCGGCTACACAAAGCCGTATACAGATGCTAATAACGGCCTTGATTCTACACTTTCTTCAACGGGGAAAAATCAGCCGCACAATAACATGCCACCGTATCTAGCAGTATATATGTGGAAAAGGACAGCTTGATATTTAAAATTGAATGACGCTTGAGGAGCTATCAATAAATAAAATAATACTTTTACGATACACACCGTAGGGCATTCGTTAGGAATGCCCTTTTATTGTGTGGATAAAGGAGGCACAAATGGAAGAAACAATTAGGATAAGAGACTTGCAAGGTATCCCCGTTCCATCTGATTCGGATCGTCTGGCTATAGATGGACCAAATGGCACGAAGAGCGTATCTTTCTTAGACTTGTCTGACACGGTTTTAAACAAGCTCTCAGGTGCTAAGACATATAAATTTAACATCGGAGAAAAAACCATTGTGTCAGCTGTTAATGAAGCTACGGGTTCGATCGAAGATCTAGGACTTCGGGTAGTGAATGGTAAACTCTGTGCCGTTTATAGCATATAAAATTTGGAGGTAAAATTTATGTCAATAGTAACAGAACCAATCATGTTAAATAAAACTGGGCTCCAGATTGTTGACGCGCTGAACTACATCGGGAAGCAGGTTGGAGTGGAAAACCAGATCTGGGGATTCATTGAGGACAATGATATTCTGGATCCGGGAAAGCGTATCACTTATATTGGTAATGCCGTAGGCAAAGTACCAATGACCATTGAAGACGCAGCCACTGGTAAGGTCAATGAGGGCACCTGGGGCGACTTCATTGAGATGTTGGACAATCATCCGTGGATGGTTGATTTTAATGGTGTACCTGACTACCGCTTACGTGATGACGATTACACAAAAAAGCTTGACGGCACTGCCTCTGACGTATCCAACACCAACTATAAAGGAGGAGCATACGCCTGGATCCGACGCATATACAAGTCAGAGACTACCATGGGCTCAAAGCGTATTGTCAGCTTCTCTTTTACGAAGCACGACAATTATGAGCCAATTGGCTTTGTCGATTCTGATAACAACGTACTTGAGGGCGTATGGATCCCTATGTTTTATGGATCCCCTGACGGCAATGGTAAGATGCGTTCACTCGCTGGAATGCAGCCCTCTTATAATCATGATACCAATTATGAGCACACTGCAATTTCAGCCTGCGGAGCACGCCACAGATTTTATGGCGGAGGCATTGCAAAGACGCTGGAAGACATTGAGATTATGCTCTGCAAGTCCAGTAATGTTCCCGGGGTGATTGGTACCGGAAACTGCTCCGGATACAATACAGCTGCTACTCCGGCTGGTACAAATGGCGTTCTGGCAAATGCAGTTCTGGGCAATGGCAGATGGTTCGGTACAACAACCGGAAAGCAGCTCAACAAGTATTTTCATTCCATTGTACTCGGATCCTATCAGCAATGGATGAGAGATCCGTATTGTTTGCTGGTTAATGGCGAGTACAAGGTGAGTAAGAACTATACATATGATCTGAGTGGAAATAGCTTTGAAGCAACCGGTATCAAGTTGCCGGAATCGGGCGGCCCATTTTACCCGCATTTTTACAAAACAATTCCGGGCTTCGGATCCGTACCGATCAATTCTGATGGATACAAAGGATCTACAAGTCTGGGCGGATGTGATGGTTTATGGGTAAATATCTCTGGCGTAATGGTGTCGCTACGTTTCGGTTGTTGCGACTACGGTCTGATTGATGGGCCCCGGTTTCTCTTTGTGAGCGCTGGTGCTGGCGCTGCGAGCTGGTACGTCGGCGCGGCTGACCTTCTTTTACCACCTGCCGGAGTGTCCGCGTAAGCGGGCACGGCGGGGGTCTGGGGCTCTCCCCAGTCTTAAATTCCATCCGTGCATATTGTAACTATAGATTGCTTATTTTAGTATTTCTTTTTCTCATGTTGAAATACGTGAGCGCGGCTACACGGATTCAGGAAGGCCGCGCTCTTTTATAAGCACGATTTATTGACAGAGGATTTGATCAGCGCCAGCTTGTGCGCCTGTGTCGCTACGTTTCGGTAATTGCAACAACGGTCTGAATGATGGGCCCCGGTATCTCAATGTGAACAATGGTGCTGGCAATGCGAACTGGAACATCGGCGCGGCTGACTTCAAACTCATTATGGAATATTAACCAAATGCTGATCATTTTCTTACACCACTGAGCGCTGAAACGCGCCTTACTCGCCATTACTGGAAAGATGAGTGGAAATAAATCGAAACAGGGCGGGACTGTGGAGCGGTCGTACTTGCTTTCCCGTATGAGATAGAAGACAAAATATCTATGCTATATTCAGAATGTCTTGAAATCATAAAAGAAGTAGGATTTATTCGACGAAATGCGGATACATCATACAAGCCTAAAATGGTTGAAAGGAATAAACAATATAAGTACCTGTTCAGAAGAATGTTGGATGAAGCCAACATCAAGCGTGCCTATAAAAACCTCAGAAGAGGAAAAACCAAAAGGCGCGAAATAAAATACATTGATGCGCATTATGAGGAAGAGGCCGAGAAAATGCGCATTATGATCCTAAACACAAGACCAGGAGCAGAGCATCCTGAACTTGGATATCATCCACCGATCAATAGAAAGGTAAAGCATATTAATGAACACGGAAAAGATCGGCGCATTTACATGCCAGAGATCCATGAACAATGGCTCCATCATATCATCATTTTGATCCTTGGCCCGATTATCACGCGGACAGCCTATCGATATAGCTGCGGATCTATCCCAAAGCGCGGTGCGCACTATGGAGCAAAGTATATCCAGAAGTATATCGCACATAGCAAGGCTTCTAGGAATTTTGCCAAGCTTGATATTCGACACTTTTATGACAACACAAGGATCAGTATTATAATGCGGGAACTGGCGACAATTATTCTGGATGACTGGTTCTTATATGTCATCAGCCTTTGTTTTTATGGTTTTGATAAGGGAATCCCATTGGGGTTTTACATTTCCCAGTGGCTCGCTAATTTCCTTCTGGAGCCCGTTGACCGCTTCATCGTGGATGTGCTACGGATCCCTGGATATTGTCGGTATATGGATGATATGTGGTTGGCTGATAACGCAAAGAAGCTGTTACACAAAGCAGTATCCGCGATTAAGATGCTGCTTGGACGTATGTTCCGCTTAAAGCTCAAGCACAATTACCAAGTAATCAAATTTGAGTATGTGAAGAAGAACGGTGAACACATAGGCAGACCCATTGATATGATGGGCTTTGTCTTTTACCGGTCAAAAACTCTGATGAGGAAATATGTCATGCTTAACACAGTAATACTTGTGCACCATCTTCACAAAGAAGCAGAGGCCGGAAAGCGCTGGTTTACTACTCATATCAGAGCAGTGTTATCCGGAATGGGATGGTTCAAGCATACCAACTCCTATGACTGCTATCTAAAACACATTAAACCATACATCAATATAGGTAAATTGAAACACATAATATCAAAAATTGATAAACGAGAAAGGAAGGCATCCTATGACAAATTGGGTAGAAGAGCATTGTTCAGTGCAGCCTGATGAGGTGCAAAGTATTGCCCCGGATCGGCTGATCCAGCGAAAGGATATTAAAGAAATCAAGCATGAGGCAGAAGATGACAGACCCGCATGGCGGGAGTTCGTATGTCTCAGCAGAACCTTATCCACTTCCGAATACACGGAAATCCTAAAAGAAAAAGCAGAAGCAACAGACGCTTACATTGATATGGTATTGAATACGGAGGAGGTCTGACACATGCATAGCAAAAAATATGATATGGTCAAATATTATTATGATCAGGCTTTGTGGTCCCTCAGCTGGGTTCGCAGGGCGGTGAAATGCAAGTATATTACCGAAGATGAGTTCGAAGAAATCACCGGGCAGAAATACTAAGGCATAGGACACCCGGCTGGTGAATGAGCAGAAATGACCGCTTGTCTCTCGGACGAATTGTACAAAATCGCGGGAGAAAAGAAATTCGATAGGTTTGTGGATGTGTTATATGCGATACAGGGATGCATAAATACAAGACAATTAGACATACTGATAAAGATCGATTTCTTTTCAGACTTCGGAAACCAGAGAGAACTCCTCGTAATAACCGAGCTCGGATGGTTCGCAGTGTGTATGCGTGATGGCGGATTATGATGGATGCTTGACAGCCCTGATTTTCATAAGTAAAATGGAATTGCCAGAAGAGAAATCTTCTCCTGAAAGGGACACATCACA
>Ga0256406_1000933_pt1 | contig 49569 bp, 44 predicted proteins | sample RumenRJG_03DNA_FD_185986 | JGI IMG/M metagenome (GOLD analysis project Ga0256406, IMG submission 185986) | Bovine rumen microbial communities from Lethbridge, Alberta, Canada - RJG_03 | ecosystem: Host-associated > Mammals > Digestive system > Stomach > Rumen | place: Canada: Alberta | collected...
CAAGCCATATGTGCTTCTTCAGAACAAAAGCAGAATTTCAAATGTTATCAAAATGTTATCACAGAGCCCTTTGAGGAGCCGCAAACCCTTTGTTTAAGCCATATTTTCAGCGGGCATACTTATTCCATCTCGATCGTCCCCGGCGGCTTGCTGGTAATATCGTAAAATACCCGATTTACATGATTGACCTCATTGACGATACGGTTTGTTACCGTTTTCAGCACTTCATACGGGATTTCTACCGCATCAGCCGTCATAAAATCAACGGTGCTGACTGCCCGGAGCGCAATAGCGTAATCATAGGTCCGTTCATCTCCCATGACTCCGACAGAACGCATATTGGTCAGCGCGGCAAAGTACTGGCTGGCAACTTTGTTCATGCCGGCCTTATCCATCTCCTCACGGTAAATCGCGTCTGCCTCCTGGACAATCTTCACCTTCTCCGGCGTCACTTCCCCGATGATCCGGATGCCCAGTCCCGGTCCCGGGAAAGGCTGGCGCATGACAAGTTCCTCCGGGATTCCGAGATGTAAACCGACCTTACGCACCTCATCCTTGAACAAGTCCCGAAGCGGCTCGACGATTTCTTTGAAATCGACATAATCCGGAAGGCCTCCGACGTTGTGATGCGACTTGATCGTCGCGGACTCACCACCAAGGCCGGATTCTACAACATCCGGATAGATTGTCCCCTGAACGAGGTAATCGACCTTTCCGATCTTCTTCGACTCCTGCTCAAATACGCGAATAAAATCCTCGCCGATGATTTTTCTCTTCCGCTCCGGCTCGGCCACTCCCTTCAGATCAGCGAAAAACCGCTCCGCCGCATCGGCACGGACAAAATTCAGATCATACGGACCATCGGGGCCGAACACAGATTCAACGAGATCGCCCTCATCTTTGCGGAGCAGTCCGTGATCAACGAAGACACAGGTCAGGTTCTTTCCGACAGCCTTGGACAGAAGCACCGCTGCAACGGAGGAATCAACTCCGCCTGAAAGTGCACAGAGAACCTTCCCGTCTCCGATCTTGTCCCGGAGCTCCTGAATGGTCCTTTCCGCAAAATCATCCATTTTCCAGGTTCCTGCGCAGCCACAGATATTGAGGACGAAATTCTTCAGCATCCGCGTGCCGAATTCCGAGTGAAGAACCTCCGGATGGTACTGAAACGCATACAGATGTGATTCCGTATTTTCAATCGCCGCGTAGGGGCAGTTTGCGGTGTGCGAAATTTTCCTGAACCCGTCCGGAATTCTTGTAATGTAATCGTTGTGGCTCATCCACACCGTGCTTTCGCCCGGCACGCCCGCATAAAGCTCACTTTCCGAATCATCGATTACCAATTTTGTTTTTCCATACTCCCGTTCCGGGGCTTTTTCGACACACCCGCCGAGGACATGAACCATCAGCTGCGCGCCGTAGCAAAGGCCGAGAATCGGCACTCCGAGTTCAAACAGCTCACGCGGTGCAGTCGCCGCTCCCTCCGTATAGACGCTGTTCGGGCCGCCGGTCAGGATAATTCCCTTTGGATTCATGGCGCGGATCTGGTCAAGCGGCGTCCGGTAGGAATAGATCTCACAGTAGACACTGCTCTCACGGACACGTCTGGCTACCAGCTGGTTATACTGCCCGCCGAAGTCAATGACGATGATTTTTTCCTGTTCCAAGAGTGAACCTCCCTTGTGTGAAAACATGCAGATACTTTCAGTTCTCAGAGAATTATACAGCACAAAACAGCATCTGTCACGAGATGCTGTTTTGTGTGATGCATTTTCTCCATAAGACGGCCCGTTTCTTTCTTTTTGAGAGAAACAGACCGTTTTCTATCATTTCTGTCTTTCTGCGCATTTTTTTTCACCAGATCTCCCGTTCTTTTCCTGTAAAAAGGCGATATATTTGTTTCCCCATTTTTCGATATCGGACAAAACCGGCCCGAATTCTCTTCCGATGGCGGTCAGTGCATATTCCACGCGGGGCGGTACTTCCGGATAAACCGTCCGCGTGATCAGGCCTTCCTGTTCCATTTTTTTCAGCTGGGAAGAGAGCGTCGCCTGTGTGACATCAATGCCGCGCTGAAGCTCCCCGAACCTCCGGGGACCCTCCGCAAGCTCATGCAGAATGAGAATCGCCCATTTTCCGGACAGCAGCTGCTGGGCCGTCACATAAGGACAGATTCCGTACTTTCCCGCTTCCTCGCACCGTTCTTTTTTCATGTCATTCCTCAATTCTATGGCAAAACATACCTGCTCAAGTAAAAAATCCTACTTGCGCAAAATTTTATAAATAACTATATTAAAGATACAAAAATTGTAAATCAAATGCAAGTATATTATTTAAAGTTTTGTGAAAGGTAATGAACACTATGAATAAGAAAAGAATGCCGGTCATTTTTTCCGGACACGGAAGCCCGATGATTGCCCTCGCGGACAACGAGATTACACACGAGATGAAACGGATCGGGCGGGAATTGGCCGAAACGTACGGAAAGCCCAAAGCCATTCTCGCCATTTCCGGACACTGGTACGTGGACGGCACCTATGTGCAGAACGCGGCCAGACCGGAACAAATCTATGATATGTACGGATTTCCGAAAGAGCTCTACGAGGTAAAGTATCCGGCCGTCGGCTCTCCGGATCTCACAAGAGCGGTACAGACCGCGCTGGGAAGCTCCGTCTCTGTAAATGATTCCTGGGGAATTGATCACGGAACATGGACGGTTCTCGTACATATGTTTCCGGAGGCGGATATCCCTGTCGTCCAGCTTTCCGTGAACCGCCGCCTTTCCGGGGCGGAAAGCTTCGAGTTGGGCAGGAAGCTGTACGGGCTGCGCGATGAAGGATATCTTATCCTCGGAAGTGGCAACGTCGTACACAATCTCATGCTTGTCGACTGGGATAACGGCGGAGGTACAGCGGCTGCCGTCCGGTTCAACGACTTCATCACCGATGCGGTCATTTCCGGAAGAAAGGAAGCGGTTGTCCAATACGGAATGCATCCGGACGCCGGATATGCGGTGCCGACACCGGATCATTTTCTCCCTCTTCTCTACTGCCTCGGCGCGGCCGGCGATGATGATGCCGCGGCATTCAACAAAGTCTGTAATCTCGGATCCATGGCGATGACCGGATATGTCTGGGGATTTTAATCGGACGATCTGAAAAAGAACTCCTTTACATCCTGCGGAAAACTGTGATAGGATGTACAGGCAATATTGGAACGGTAAAATTGGAAACGTACACTCCTCCCGGTGATAACGAACAACACGTCATTCATGAGAGGAGTTTGTATGCCCGAATCAAAATCTGAGAACTTTATTTTTACTGTTATCATGGCCTTTCTCATGGTTTACGCGATGATCTGCTACAACATCGCCATCAATATCGGCGGTATGACCGATCACGTATTATTGATGGCGTTCGGAGAACTCCGGATAATGTGGCCGATAGCCATCATTCTGGAACTGTTTGTCATGGAACGTCCTGTGATGGCACTTACCCGCCGCGTAACCACAAAAGAAATGCCATTCTTCTTCATATTGCTGATCCGCTGCTCACTGACCGTCTGCCTGATGTGTCCGACGATGAGCCTGATCGCAACATTTCTGTTCAAGGACTTCCAGAAAGCGGGACTGATCGGCGTCTGGCTCCAGACCGCGGTGATCAATTTTCCGATGGCTCTTTGCTGGCAGATTTTCTTCGCAGGTCCCGCAGGAAGATGGATCTTCAGAAAACTGTTTCGAAAGGCGGCCTGACCGATTAAATAAAGGGGCTTTCCTCACATGTCTGCCCGCGTGAGGAAAGCCCCTTTTCAATTCAATAATAACATCAGCCGCCGTTCTGTATCGCCCGGATCTGTTTGATGTTCTCCTGCTCCGTCGCACTGAGCGGATTTGTTTTCAGATCTTTCGCATAACCCAGGCTATCATTCGCATGATACCAGCTCTGCGAATTGAAATATTCCTGAACACTGGAATCATAGAACTTGTAGCCTCGCTTCGCGTACATCTCATTGATCGCCATCTGCAGCGTCGATGACGAGTAACTTCTCAGTTCATCCAGACTGTAAACGCGTGATCCGCTGTCCGGAAGAATATACGTTCCGCTTTGCTCCGCCGCCTTCGCAGGCGCCGGTGTCGCGGTAATTTTGGACGCTGTCGCCGGTTTTGCTTTCGGCGTCGCGGTCGGCGCTGCTGCAGATGATTCCGGGGTCGGCGTCGCGGTAATCGCCGAAGTCACCGTCGGTGTCGGCGCAGCGGACGGTGTGGCCGTCGGTGTCGGTGTGGCGGACGGTGTCGATGTCACCGCTGCCGCCGATTTATCAATCTCAGCGGATGAACCGGCGACTGCCGTCTGCGCGTCCGAACCGCCGCTTCCTCCAAATATCGGCAGAAAAGACGGCTGAACAAGAACCAGAACAAGGATCACAGCCAGGACCGCAATTCCCGCTATGACCGCTCCCAGAATCACACGCTGATTTCGCTGGCGTCTGCGGTTCTCCGCCCGCTCTGCCATCGTCCGGCGGTACTCCTCATCATTTTCAATCGCGTAAGGAGACTGATAACCGGACTTCGTTTCGTCCTGATCGTAATAATTCTCAGCCTCATATTCCTCCCGCTCCTCGCTGAAGCCATTTGCCTGCCCTCTGCTGAGGTTCGGATGCGGATTGCGATAGTTCGCCGCGTCTTCCCTGCTGTAACCGTCCCGTCCCGGGTCCGCAGATTCGCTGATCGCATCGGTATCCCGGACCGGATTTGCGTCTTCCGCCGCAGGTATATCGGACGCTTTCTCAGCTTCCCGCGACTCCGGTTCTGCGTCTTCCTCCGCAGTCTCCTGCGGTTCCGCTCCGACGCGTTCCTCCACAGTCTCCTGCGGTTCCGCTCCGACGCCTTCCTCCACAGTCTCCTGCGGTTCCGCTCCGACGCCTTCCTCCGCAGTCTCCTGCGGTTCTGCTCCGGGTTCTTCTGCCGCAGCCTCCCGCGGTGTTTCAATCCGGCCCAGACGGTGTCCGCAATTTACGCAGAAAACAGCGCCGTCTTCATTTTTAGTTCCGCAATTTGGACAAAACATAGGCGCTCCCTTCACGGACTTTTCCAGATCAGCCCCTTGCCTGCTTTGCAACTTCCTCGGCGAAGTTCTCTTCTTTCTTCTCAAGGCCCTCGCCAGTCTCATAACGGACAAATCCCTTGATCGCGATCTTCGCTCCGTTCTCTTTCGCTACCTGCTCGACGTATTTTGCGATGGACTGTTTTCCGTCCTCCGCCTTCACGTAGACCTGATCAAGAAGAACGATGTCTTTGAGCTCTTTGTTGATACGGCCCATCACGATACCGTTGATGACTTTCTCCGGTTTCTGGGACTCCTTCGGATCGTTCTTGATCGCAGCGAGAAGGATCTCCTTCTCATGCTCGATATAATCGCCCGGAACCTCGTTATTGGAGGTATACTGCGGTCTCATCGCAGCGACCTGCATCGCGACGTTCTTTCCCATCTCTTCGATCGCATCATTGACGACATCGGTCTCGACATCGACAAGCACGCCGATTTTACCATCCATATGAGTATAGGCAGCGATGAAGCCGTTCGGCTCCTCAACCTGCGCGAACCGTCTGATATGCATATTCTCGCTGATGATCGCGATCTCATCGTCCAGCGCATCCTTGACGGTTTTCGACGGATCTGCCTTCCACGGCTCTGCAAGGAACGCATCGATGTCAGGAGCAGCCGTATCAAGTGCCTGATCGCAGACTTCCGCTACATAACCGCGGAACTTTGCGTTCTGTGCCACAAAGTCGGTCTCGGAGTTTACTTCGACAGCAACTCCCTTTTTCTTGTCGTCCGACGTCTTCAGCATAACGATACCCTCTGCCGCAATACGTCCCGCTTTTTTCTGCGCGGATGCTTTTCCGTTCTCGCGAAGGTATTCAACCGCTTTATCCATATCGCCGCCGGTCTCGGTCAGGGCTTTTTTGCAGTCCATCATTCCTGCGCCGGTGATCTCTCTTAATTCCTTTACCTGTGCAGCTGTAATCGCCATAGTCTTATTCTCCCTTTATGATGAATGCTGTTCTCTGTGGTTTATTACTGCTCTGCAGACTCGGCCGCAACGGCAGCATCCTCTTCCGCCTGCTCATCCTGAACGTCGGCAGCCATTCCCTGCTTTGCCTCGATGACAGCATCCGCCATCTTGGAAACAAGCAGTTTGACGGCACGGATCGCGTCATCATTTCCCGGGATGACGTAGTCAAGCTCTTCCGGATCGCAGTTTGTATCGCAGATTCCGATCAGAGTGATGCCGAGAGCGTGAGCCTCCTGAACACAGATGTGCTCTTTCTTCGGATCAACGACGAAGATCGCATCCGGCAGTCTCTTCATCTCTTTGATTCCGCCGAGGTTCTTCTCCAGCTTCTCCTGCTCTTTCTTCAGACCGATGACTTCCTTTTTCGGCAGTACGTCGAACGTACCGTCTTCTTCCATCTTCTCGATGTCTTTCAGTCTCTGGATTCTGCTCTTGATGGTCTTGAAGTTCGTCAGCATTCCGCCGAGCCATCTCTCGTTGACGTAATACATACCGCAGCGCTTTGCTTCTGCTGCTACGGTCTCCTGCGCCTGCTTCTTCGTTCCGACGAAAAGAATCGTGCCGCCGTCCGCGACGATATCAACGACTGCCTTGTATGCGTCGTCGATCATTCCGACGGATTTCTGAAGGTCGATGATGTAGATCCCGTTGCGCTCTGTATAGATGTACGGAGCCATCTTGGGGTTCCATCTTCTGGTGAGATGTCCGAAGTGGACGCCTGCTTCAAGTAACTGTTTCATAGAAATAACACTCATTGCTTTTCTCCTTTAGGTTTGTCTTCCGCATGTATCAGTTTCCGCAGCAAACCCGTACCGGGCACCATACCGCAGAATCAGCATGCGTGCTTTTAGTGCAACATGAGTTATTGTACCATAGGACATGGCAGCGGGCAAGTACTTCGTGAGATACCGTCTATCCCGCCGAAACCGGACTATTCGTTTTTGTCCGTCTTTCCGAAGTAATGGAGCAGAATGACGATAGCCAGGACGGCAGCCGCCGACTCGGCTCCGGTCACAGCCGGAGCGGCGGCGGGAATCTCCAGCCGGTCACGGAGAATCTCGGCCGCATTTGCCGCCGCGTGTCCGATTACCGGAACGATCAGCGCCCGCGTCTTCTCATAGAGCAGCGCGAGGAGGATTCCGAGCAGCGCCGCGTAAAGGAACTGAACTACATTTGCGTGATAGATTCCGAACGCGGCCGCGGACAGAAAAACAGCCGCCGGCACTCCCAGATAACTCCGGATCCTCCGGTACAACATTCCCCGGAAAATCAGTTCCTCTGAGAGGGGAGCCAGGATGACAGACGCCGCAATCAGAAGAAATAGATTCTGGCCTTCGAAGGACGCTGCGGCGAGGCCGGAATAACGGGGGAACACTTTCGGAATATCGAAAGCATAAAGGACGGAAACGAGAAGCTCACCGGCGCAGGCACAAAGAAGTGCCGCGAAGAACAGCACAGTCGGAGAAACACGCTTTCGATCATGGAAAAAACGTTCCTCATCCTGCCGGAAGTATTTTCTCTGATAAAACAGATTAAAACTATAATACAGAAGATTCACCAGAAGCGGCATCGCTTTGAGCTTCGGCGAATTCAGGTCGTATTCTCCTGTGACGACGGCGCAGATCATCGATACGACCATCGCGGCCATCGCCATGATCAGAAGGAACGAGATCAGGGGATACAGGCAGTCCCGGATTTTAGCCCATCTGCTCATCGTTCCTCCGTTTCTCCTCTTCCCGGAATTTTCCGAGCAAAATTCTTCCCAGCTCATCCGGCGAGGCAGCGATCGCATCTGCTCCCGCATCTTCCAGTTCTTTCCTGCTCCCGTACCCATAGGTGACGCCGACACACCGGATTCCGCACGTTTTTGCACCATTTACGTCATAAAACCGGTCCCCGGACATCCAGATCCGGTTCCCTGTCAGTTTTCCTTCCGGAAAAAACGGTTCTGCGCGCCCGATTGCCAGATGAATTATATCCGGTTTTTCGACGAGTTTCTCATCCACGGTCGCCCCCGCGACGACCGGAAAAAATGGATCCAGATGGAAGTATTCCAGGATCCGGCGCACATAAAATTCCGGTTTCGACGAGGCCAGTCCTGTGAGAATCCCGCCCGCGGCAAGGGAATCCAGCATCTCTCTGACGCCGTCGTACACGCGGTTCTCAAAGATCCCGACGCGGCCGTACCTCTCCCGGTAATCCGCCACCGCCTGTTCGACGGCCGCGCCGCTCATTCCGAACACATCACGGAACGAATCGTACAGAGGCGGCCCGACGCAGGCGCGGATCTGTTCTTCCGTGTAGTCGGTGATTCCCTGTTTTTGAAGTGCCGCCTCGATACTTCTCATGATACCCGGTCCGCTCTCGGTCAGCGTTCCATCCAGATCAAAGAGTGCGAGTCCCCTGTAATGTCCGGCCTGATCCATGATTTGATTTCTTCCTGAGATTATCATCTTGTCACATGCGGTCCGGAGCGGAAAATCCCAGCGCGTTGATCGCATCTTCAAGGACGCGCATGGTCAGATCAAGCAGCGCGATCCACGAACGCTTCTGCTCCTCATTCTCCTCCGAAAGAATCTTTGTTTCATGGTAAAAGCTGTTCAGATCATTCGACAGCTCGTAAATGTAGGCACAGAGTCTGTGCGGGGCACGCTCTGCGAAGGCATTTTCAAAGGCCTCATTATAACGGGAAAGCTGAAGCATCAGCGTTTTTTCACCGTCAGACGCGGGCTCCAGAATCGGACCGTTCCCGGTCCCTCCCTCTTCACGGTAGCGGCTCAGGATCGACTTGATCCGGACGATCGTATAGAGGATGTACGGCCCGGTGTTGCCTTCAAAGGATGTAAACCGGTCGATATCAAAAATGTAATCCTTGGATGCCTGGTTTGAAAGATCGCCGTACTTGATCGCCGCAAGGCCGACCGTCTCCGCGGTTTCTTCCGCATCCTTGTCGCGTACGCTGCGGTTCTCGACGATCTTCTTGTACATTTCCGCGTCAATGTCGTCGATCAGGGTCTCAAGACGCATGACGCCGCCCTCTCTCGTCTTGAACGGCTTACCGTCCTTCCCGTTCATCGTGCCGAAGCCGAGGAAGGAGAGCTTCACATCATCCGAAACGATCCCGGCCTTTCGCGCACATCGGAAGACCTGGATGAAATGCATCTCCTGCCGTTTGTCGACGACGTACAGGATCTCATCCGGACTGAACAGCTTCATCCGTTCAACGATCGTCGCCAGATCGGTCGTCGTGTAGAGAGACGCCCCGTCTGATTTCAGAAGGATGCACGGCGGTACGGTTTTCGTATCGCTCTCGCTGGCGACATCGACGATCAGGGCTCCGTCGTCCTCGTACGCAAGTCCCTCATCCTTCATCTTCTGAATCATATCCGGGATGTAAGGCTGCGCGTCGGACTCCTTCTTCCAGAGATCAAATTCGACGTCCAGCCGCTTATAGTTTTTCTTCAGATCCGTGACAGACACTTCCATGATATGCTGCCAGAGCGCCTTATAGCCGCGGCGTCCTTCCTGGAGTTCATGGGTCGCCTGCAGTGCCTTCGCCTTGTACGCCTCATCTTCCTTTGAGCGCGCACTGGCCGCCGGATAGATCTCTTCCAGCTCGCTGATCGTAAACGGAGCTTCTGCCGGATATTCTCCGGTATAATTCTCATCAAAGTACACAAGATCCGGCTGGCGTTCGTGAAGCTCCGTGATAATCAGACCCATCTGCAGGCCCCAGTCGCCGAGATGAACATCGCCGATCACTTTATGCCCGAGCCGTCTTCCCATCCGCTTGATGCTCTCTCCGATGATCGCGGAGCGGAGATGGCCGACGTGAAGCGGTTTCGCCACGTTCGGACCGCCGTAATCAATGATGATCGTCTCCGGATTTTCCGCCATATTCAGCGAAAGTTCCCCGTCATTCCCCATATCACGCAGATACTGCGAAAGGAAGGTCCTTTTCAGCTTCAGATTGATAAATCCGGGACCCGCGACGCTCACTTCCGAGAACACGTCACTGTCCGCAAGTGCCTCCGCAACCGCCTCCGCGATCTTCCGCGGCGCCGTTCCGTACTCTTTTTTCGCAGCCATCGCGCCGTTGCACTGATATTCAGCGAGATCCGGACGGTTTGACAGCGTTACTTTCGCGTATTTCGGATTGAATCCGGCGCTCTCAAATCCGCGTGCCGCTTCCTCCTCGATTCTTTCAATGATTCTTTTCATTCTTTTCCCCTAATGTACTGTTTCTGTAGCAGTATTCGATAATCGCTTTTCTTGGTACGATACCGATAAATACATCCTTGTCATCAACGACCGGAACGAAATTCTGATTCATCGCGCGGGTCACAAGATCGCCGATATCCGCTCCCACGCGCACCGGCTGATACTGCCATCTGCGCCGCACCTTTGAGATCCGTTCCTTACCGACCGCGCTGATATTCTCGTGAATATCTTCCTGTAGTTTCCGGAGCAGATCGCCTTCTGTGAGCGTCCCGACGTACTTCCCGCCGCGGTCAAGCAGCGGCACCGCCGTATAACGGTAATTTTCCATCTCGTCGATCGCCTCCTGGATCGTACAGTCGCTGAACACAAATGCGGTCTCCTGCTTCGGCGTCAGAAAAAACAAAATATTCATTATTTCATTTGCTCCTTCCAGAGATATCGGATGCCATGATCTGTTATAATAAAAGAAAAACACCGGAATCGTCCGGTCCTCACAAGGGAGGTATTCTTATGAATTCATCTGAGTACAGAAGGGAGCGCTATCGGCTCCTCGGAAAATCAATTCTCCGAAATTTCATCCGCCGGGGCATGGAGGCTGTCTACTGCGATACGGCGGACGAGGCGAAAAATTTCGTCCTTTCTCTTATCCCGGAAGGATCTTCCGTCGGATGGGGCGGCTCGCAGACGATCAGCGAAACCGGCATTCTGGACGCGGTAAAAGACGGTCCTTACCGCAAAATTGACCGCGATACGGCACAGTCGCGCGAAGAGCGGTTTCAGATCATGCGCGAATGTTTCAACGCCGACTATTTCCTGATGAGCACAAATGCCTTCACAAAAGACGGCGAGCTCGTCAATATCGACGGAAACGGAAACCGCGTCGCTGCTCTTTCATTCGGTCCCCGCCACGTCATCGTCGTCGCAGGCATGAATAAACTGGCCGATACGGTTCCGGATGCACTCCGGAAAATTCGCAGCACATCCGCCCCCGAAAACTGCATCCGGCTCGGCCTGAAGACTCCCTGTACGGTATCCGGGATCTGCGGAGACTGTCACAGTGCAGACTGCATTTGCTGTCAGGAAGTGATCACCCGCCACTCAAAGGAGAAAGGACGGATCTGTGTCATCCTTGTCGGCGAGACGCTCGGTATGTAAATCTTCTGCGCCGCATTCCGGGCAGGAACTCTCCGGGAAGACCGCAACTCCCGGTCAGCGGCCCCGTTTCGCACGGGCAGCAAGCCATGTCAGAATATCCGATATGACGGTCTGATGATCCGGTTCGACCAGAAGGTCACCCCGGTCGCCGGGATAGAGCTTCACGACGACATCTGTGATCCGGTTCTGAAGATAGGAGACATAGAGCGTCCGGAGATCCTCCCCGCCGTTTGTCATCCTGTCCTCGCGGCCTCCGATGAGCAAAATCGGCAGGCCGCCGGCGATCCGCTTCAGGTACTGATTATTCTGGGTCCAGTCGACGGCGCGCAGAAGTTCATTGTACACATTCAGCGTAAGATCCTCCTGATTGGCCGGATCCTGCTCTGCCGCCTCCGCCATCGTCTCATTTTTCGTCATCCAGGCAAATCGCGACTCCGGCGCTCCCTTCTGTGCCTCACCGAACAGTGCTTTTTTCAGTTTTTCATCCGCACGGTTCCGGAGCTTCGACTTTCCCAACAGTCGCAGATGCCATTTCATTGAACGCAGCTTCTTCGGAGACATCCGCAGCGTTCCCGAAAGGATCACCCCGTTCAGTTCATCACCGAAAATCGTGATGTACTGCTGAAGGAGAACGGATCCCATTCCCTGTCCGAACATAAAATACGGCTTATCCGGATACTGCTCTTCGGTCATCAGGAAAAGATTGCGCATATCTGTGAGCAGGCACTCATCGCCCTTCTCATCCGTAAAAAATCCGTAGCTTCCGGCGTCCGCGACCGATTTCCCGAATCCGAGCATATCCTGCCCGACCACATAGAAACCGCGGTCCGCAAGTTCTTCCGCGAAGCAGCTGTAACGCTCCGCACATGTAAACAGACCGTGACAGATCTGAACGATTCCGCAGACGGCGCCGTCGGGGATCCAGCGCACTGCGTGAAGCTGCGTCTTCTGATCCCTCGACGGATATGTGAATGTTTCCTTCTTCATTCTTATGATTCGCCCTGATTCTGTGCCCCTTCTGCACATTCGCTGATCTCGATGCCGAGCTCATCCAGCTGCTTCTGCGCCACCGGCGACGGCGCCTCTGTCATCAGACAGGAGGCATCCTTCACTTTCGGGAAAGCGATGACGTCGCGGATCGTATCCGCTCCCGCCATCAGCATGACGAGACGGTCCAGACCGTAAGCAAGTCCTGCGTGCGGCGGAACCCCGTATTTAAATGCCGTCAGGAGGAAGCTGAACTGCTCCCACGCCTGCTCCTTCGTAAATCCGAGCACCTCAAACATCTTCTCCTGAATATCATTCTGGTGGATTCGGACAGAACCTCCTCCGATCTCATTACCATTCAGGACAATATCATACGCCTTCGCCCGGACGCTGCCCGGGTCGGAATCGATCTGATCCCAGTCCTCTTCCATCGGCATCGTGAACGGATGGTGCATCGCCATGTAGCGGTTTTCCTCATCCGACCACTCGAGGAGCGGAAATTCGGTGATCCAGACAAAGCAGAACTCCTTCGGATCGAGCAGTCCCATCTGCTCTGCGAACTGCAGGCGCAGAGCGCCGAGCACGTTCCATACGATCTTGTTGCGGTCCGCCGCAAAGAGAAGAAGATCTCCCGGCTGCCCGTCCAGTGCTTTCACGAGCGCGTCCATCTCCGCGTCCGTCATGAATTTTCCGAAGGAGGATTTCACCGTCCCGTCCTCATGAAGCGCGATGTACATCAATCCGCCGGCTCCGTAGCCTTTTGCGAACTCCACGAGCTTGTCGATCTTCTTTCTCGCAAGGCCGCCCTGTCCCTTCGCGTTGATTCCGCGGACGGAGCCGTCTCGCTTCTCAAGGGCGTTTTTGAACACCGCAAATTCCGAGTCGCGGACGATATCCGATACGTCATGCAGTTCCATTCCGAACCGGAGATCCGGCTTGTCCGAACCGAAACGATCCATCGCCTCCTGCCAGGTCATACGCCGGATCGGAAGCTTCACATCGACGCCAAGCGCCTCCTTGAAAAGATACTGCAGGTATCTCTCGTTGACATCGATCACGTCATCGACATCTACAAACGAGAGCTCCATATCGATCTGCGTGAATTCCGGCTGACGGTCCGCTCTTAAATCCTCGTCCCGGAAGCAGCGGGCAATCTGGATATAGCGGTCATAGCCCGAGCACATCAGGAGCTGCTTGAACAGCTGGGGAGACTGCGGAAGCGCATAAAAACTGCCCGGATGGACACGGCTCGGCACAAGGTAATCGCGCGCTCCTTCCGGCGTGCTCTTGCCGAGCATCGGCGTCTCGATCTCCAGAAATCCTTCCTTATGGAAAAACTCCCTCGTCAGATACGCGATTTTGGAGCGGAGTATCAGATTTCGCTGCATATCCGGGCGGCGCAGGTCAAGATACCGGTATTTCAGACGGACCTCGTCTCTTGTCTTGCTGTTCTCCTCCACCGGGAACGGCGGCGTTTCCGCCTCGGCGAGGATACGCAGGTAATTTGCCTGAACCTCCATCGTACCGGTCGTCAGCTTTTCATTGACCGCACCCGCCCGCTTCTGAACCGTACCTTTTACCGCGATCACATACTCGCTTCGCAGGCCCGCCGCCTTCTCCGCGCATTCCGCATCCACCACGCTGCTGTCGAAAATCAGCTGCATGATGCCGCTGCGGTCACGAAGATCGACGAACACGATACCGCCTTTGTTGCGGCTCTTCTGAACCCAGCCCATCAGTGTGACTTCTTTTCCGATCCAATCTTCTGTAATTTCCGCGCACCGGCAGGTACGCTTCATACCTTTCATCGATTCTGCCATCTTTTATCTCCCTGGAAACTATTCCGCGAACTCTTCCATGCCGTGTCAGGCAAAGACTTCAACAATATCCGTATATCCTTCTTCTTCAAGCTGCTGCTTCTGGAATTTTTTATTTTTCTTCATCACAAGTACATTGACCGCGGTACCCGACGCGCGTTCCTTCATCGCATCCGCGACCGCGCCGCGGACCTGTTCCGGAGAAAGCTTCCGGTCAAGCAGGTACGCTTTTTTCTTCGGACTCTCCGGAATCTGGAAATCACGCTCGAGAAGCAGCATGATGATCCGCTCGAATCCGATGGAAAATCCGCATGCCGGAACACTTTGACCGATGAATTTTTCGATCATCCCGTCGTAGCGGCCGCCTCCTCCGACGGACCCGCCGTATTCATCCATCGCGATCTCAAAGATCGGCCCGGTATAGTACGACATACCGCGCACAAGCGTCGGATCAAAAGCGATCCTGAAATCTGCGGTCTTCACCGCGTCGACGCTTTCCATGATCTGAACCAGACCATCCGCGTACTCCGGATCAAGATAGCCGGCCAGACGGTCGCGCAGAGCGAGAACACCTCCCGTGTCCGGAGTCGCGATATGAAACAGCTCCATATACTTGTCGACCGATTCCTTCGAGAATCCCTGACTCATCAGATCCTCCGCGACGCCGTCCTCTCCGATCTTGTCCATCTTATCAAGCGTGATGAACACATCGTCCCAGGATTCTTCCGGGAATCCGCAGCTTCCCGCCATCGCCTTGAGGATGCGCCGGTCATTGATCCGGATCGTGAAGCGGGAAAAATCCAGTTTTCCCAAGAGCGTCGTCGTGGCGGTAATCAGCTCGATCTCCGCAAGATTTGAACCCTCCCCCAGAATATCGATATCACACTGCATAAACTGGCGGTAGCGCCCCCTCTGCGGCCGGTCCGCCCTCCAGACATTTCCCATCTGGAGCGCCTTGAACGGGGACGGAAGATCGGCCGCATTGTTCGAGTAATATCTGCACAGCGGAACGGTCAGATCATAACGAAGTCCCCCGTCGACGAGATCCAGCTCCTCCTTTGCGTCCTGAATCCGCAGTTTTTCTCCCCGCTTCAGGATCTTGAAGATGAGTTTCTCATTCTCACCGCCCGATTTGCTGTTCAGATTCTCGATATGCTCGACGCAGGGCGTCTCGATCGAGGTAAATCCAAAAGAAGCATACGTCTTCTTGATCAGGCTGATCACGTAATCGCGGACCTCCATCTCACGGGGAAGAATATCCTTCATTCCTGTTACCGGTTTTTTCTTCAGTGCCATAATTTATTTCTCCTTACTGTAGATCCAGACGCTCTTATCAGAAGAGCCCTGATGCCCGCGCCGCCGCGAGCTTCCGGCTGATCATCTCATCGGTCCGGTTCAGATAATCGGTCAGACTTTTGACGTTTGCCGCCCGATCGATTCTCCCGTCTCCCCGGACGAATTTCGATGACGCCCCGCAGCCCGCCGCGAGGACGGTCTGCTTCTCTTCCATGATCAATATATTGTACAGGCACTCACAGCCCGGCCGTGAGTAGCCGACGTTTTCAAAATTTCCCGCCATGTTTTTCTGGCGATAAAGATAATACGGATGCATGCCGAGAAGGTTCGCGCTCTCTGCCGTCCGGTTCATGATCGCATCGCTGTTTTCAAAGGAAATCGGAGCGTACACATCGCGGAACAGATTGAGCCTTGCGGCGCGCTTCAGCGCCAGCGAATGCACGGTGAATCCGTCCGGCTTCAATTCCCGGACCGCTTCAAGCGTCCGGTTCACCTCTTCCTCACCCTCTCCCGGAAGACCGACGATAATATCCATGTTAATATTGTCGAATCCGGCCTCCCTGGCGAGGAAAAACGCCCGAACAATGTCCCCGGCTGTATGACGCCGTCCGATCAGATCCAGTGTCCGCTGGTTCATCGTCTGCGGGTTGATCGAGATCCGCGTGACCCTGTGCTTTTTCAGCACCCGGAGCATCTCTTCCGTGATCGTGTCCGGCCTCCCCGCTTCAACCGTAAATTCACAGGTCTCCTCCATCGGAAAAGTTTCCGCGAGAAATCTCAGAAGAACATCCATCTGATCCGGGCGGATCGATGTCGGCGTTCCGCCGCCAATGTAAACGGAGGTCAGCTTTTTTTCACCTGCCAGGCTCCGGATCGCAAGCAGTTCTTTTTTCAGAGCCGCGAGATATGGATCGACCAGATCCCGGCACTGCCCGACCGGATTCGAACCGAACGTGCAGTAGAGGCAGATAGAAGGACAAAACGGAATATTGATATAGAGGCTGTATCCGTCCGCAAGCGGAATGGGCGCGAGTACTTTTTCCTCCAGCGCCGCGATGCCGCAGGCAAGCGCGGCTTTTTCCGCACTCACACAGTAAAGCTCCGTCATTTTTCCCGCCGCCTCGTCCGGACCCGCACCGCCGGCGAGAATCTCTTCCGCAAGCTTCACCGGTCGGATACCGGACAGATCACCCCAGGGAAGCGCTGTCCCGTTTTTTTTCGCAATGCTCGTATAAACCAGCTTTTTCAGCTGGTTTTTCTGAATTGCGGAGGGTGCGTCCACATTATATCTGATCGTTTCCCGTATCGTTCCGGGTTCTGACATGAACGCAAATGTTCCGTCTCCCGTTCGGATCGTGAAGGTAAGATCCGGCGTGCTTTCTTCGTCCGCAGCGCGGTTTTCACCGGGATGATCTCCGATCCGCATAACGAGTTCCGCTCCCGGATAAAATGCCTGGATCAGGTGGTAAATATCATAAGAAAATCGCTGTCTGTCGATGTCTATTTTGATCTTCATCTCGGTGCGTAGGGATTGAACTCCTTCTCGGCCCGGATCGTCGTGGCCATATTATGCCCCGGATAGACGGCAGTGTCATCCGGGAGTTCCGTAAGGATACGGCGGAGACTGGCGATCATATCCGTCATGCTCGCGGTCGGAAAGTCCGTTCTGCCGCATGAGCCTGCGAACAATGTATCGCCCGAAAACAGAACCTTCTCATCCGGCAGATAATAACAGCAGCCTCCGCAGGTATGTCCCGGCGTGTGCATCACCCGGATCCGGAATCCCGCAAGCGTGATCTCTGCGCCGTCTGTGAGATACCGGTCCGCCGTAACGGTCGCGGCACTCCCGGTCATTGCCGTCAGGTTTTTCCGCGGATTTTCCAGAACTTCCCTCTCATGTATTTCCGCATATACGGGACATCCGTAATAAGCGCGGAGGGAATCCACCGCCATAATATGATCAAAATGGCCGTGCGTGAGTAAAATCGCAGCCGGCTTTCCCTCCATGGCGCTGACCTTTTCTCTGATTCTGTCCGCACAGGCGCCGGGATCGATGATGATCAGTTCCTTTGTTTCCGGATTCTGCAGAAAGTAACAGTTCGTCATGACCTCTCCGACGACCATGCTCTGAATAATTGCGGCCATGATTTTCTCCTCTTATTTATACTTATAATTGCCGTTCGGAAAGCAGAAGCGGCCGCACCGGTCAGCCGACCGACCGCATCACTTCTGTGACATCCGGCACCTGCCGGATCTTCCGCATCAGATCCATCAGCTCGCTGCGGCTTCCGACGTCGAACATCATCTCCATCGTCACGACATTGTTTTTCCCGATCCGGACGTTGATCGCACTCAGATCAATATTCCGGTCGGTAAAGATTTTCGAGATGTCCACGAGCAGTCCGGTCCGGTTGTTCGCGTAGACCTTCAGCTCTACCGTATAGCTCTGGGTGCCGTCCTGCTCCGGCGCCCACTCCGCTTCAATCAGGCGGTCCCTCTCGGATTCCGGAAGGTTCATGATGTTGACGCAGTCCGTCCGATGAATCGTGATGCCGCGTCCCCGCGTCACATATCCGACGATCTCATCTCCCGGGATCGGACTGCAGCATTTCGAAAAGCGGACGGAAACATCGGTGATGCCGTGAACGGTGATCCCGCCCTTGTGACGGCTGTCCTCGCTCAGATGCAGGCCCTCGCTCCCTCCGGCATGTTCCAGGACCTTCTCATCCGTGAGAATCCGCTTCTGATCCTTCTCCCACGCGTCGTGAAGTTTGTTCAGAACCTGGCCTTCCTTCAGACCGCCGTGTCCTACGGCGGCAAGAACGGCCTCCCAGTCGTTGAAGCCATATTTACGGATCACCCGGTCCATATATTCCGGCTTCAGATACTCACTGATCGGCATATTCTTCTGCTTCGCGTATGCGAGCAAAAGCTCCCGGCCGCGCTGGATATTGTCCTCTTTCTTCTCCTCGCGGAACCAGCGGTTGATCCGGTTTTTCGCGACCGTGCTCTTCACAACCTTCAGCCAGTCGCGGCTCGGTCCCCGGGAATTCTGCGATGTGATCACATCGACGCGGTCCCCGTTGTGGAGTTTCGTCTCGATCGGTACAAGTTTGCCGTTTATGCGGGCGCCGACCATCTTGTTTCCGACGGCCGAGTGGACGGCGTACGCAAAATCGATCGTGCAGGACCCGCTCGGAAGCGTCTTGATATCGCCCTGCGGGGTGAAGCAGTATACGTTTTCATTGAAGAGGTTCAGGTCGCTCTTCAAAAGGCTCATGAACTCATGGCTGTCCGAGGCGTCCTGCTGCCACTCGAGAATCTGCCGGAGCCAGTTCAGCTTCGCCTCTTCCTGTTCCGGTCCTGTCACCTTCCCATCCGAAGCAGCCTTGTATTTCCAGTGCGCCGCGATACCGTATTCCGCGGTGCGGTGCATCTCAAACGTCCGGATCTGGATCTCGAAGGGCTTTCCCTCCGGTCCGATCAGTGTCGTATGAAGCGACTGGTACATATTCGCCTTCGGCATCGCGATATAATCTTTGAAGCGGCCGGGGATCGGCTTGTACATCTCGTGGATCACGCCGAGTGCCGCATAACAGTCCTTCACCGTCTCGACGATGATACGGACCGCGAACAGATCGTAGATCTGATCCAGCGTCTTGTTCTGATTCACCATCTTCTTGTAGATGCTGAAGAAATGCTTCACACGTCCGCTGACCTGTGCCTCGATACCCGCTTCACTGATGTGATGCTTCACTTCCCCGACGATTTTTGAGACGAATGCCTCGCGCTCGGCCTTCTTCTCGTTGATCTGGTGAACGAGGCTGTAATAATCGTCCGGTCGGAGATATTTGAGTGAAAGATCATCCAGTTCATTCTTGATCTTTGCGAGGCCGAGCCTCCCGGCGATCGGCGAGTAGATGTCAATCGTCTCGCGGGCTTTCTCCTTCTGCTTCTCCGGCTTCATATATTTGAGCGTACGCATATTGTGAAGGCGGTCGGCAAGTTTGACCAGAATTACCCGAATATCACGGGCCATCGCGAGAAACATCTTGCGCAGGTTTTCCGCCTGCTCTTCGATCTTATCCGCCTCATACGACAGCTGTCCGAGCTTTGTGACGCCGTCGACGATCAGGGCCACGCTCGGCCCGAACTCTTTCTCCACTTCTTCACGCGTCAGAATCGTGTCCTCGATGACATCATGAAGGAGGCCGGAGGCTATCGTCTCCCGGTCCAGCTCCAGATCTGCGAGGATGATCGCGACACAGAGAGGATGAATGATATACGGTTCGCCGGATTTTCTCTTCTGATCTTTATGCGCATCCCGGGCGACCTGGTACGCCCGCTCGATCAGCGACATATCCGACGACGGATGGTATTTCCTGACCGATGCGATCAGCTCGTCATGAAGCTGCTCCGGACTCGTAAAATCGTCCATGGTTTTGACGCCTGCATCCAGAGCCTCGACTTCTCTATTCAGTTTTTCCTGCTCTCGGATATCGACGCCTTCACTCATATGCACGCTCCATTTCCGGGAACGGACGACTCACTTTCCTTCATATATAATAGCCGAGTCGATATCGTACCCTTTCAGTCTCTCGCGTCCCTTCAGACCCGCGAGTTCCATCACGAAGATCATCTTTACTACCTTGCCTCCGAGCTGCTCAACAAGCTTTGCCGCCGCCTCGATCGTCCCGCCGGTCGCCATCAGATCATCGACGAGAACGACCCGGTCTCCCGGCTTGATCGCATCCTTGTGCATCTCGATCGTCGCGCTGCCGTACTCCAGATCATAGGTCTGGGAAACAGTCTCTCTCGGAAGCTTTCCTTTTTTGCGTACCGGAACGAACGGTTTGTGGAGGTTATAAGCGACCGGAACCCCGAAAATAAATCCCCGGGACTCGGTCCCCGCGATGACATCAAAGTCAACTCCTTCAAGAAATTTTTCCAGCGAATCGATCGCCAGCTGCAGACCGTCCGCATCCTGCAGGATACTTGTGATATCTCTGAAAATGATCCCCTTCTGCGGAAAATCCGGGATGCTGGTGACGTACTCTTCCAGTTTCTTCATAATGATGATCTCCTTCAAGTCTGTAAAAAGACAGAACTTCTCTATAAAACAAATTAAAGTATAGCATTCTATCTGCGCTTATTCAATATTGCTAATTTTTCAACAAACATCTGCAATCACGGCTTTTCGTACGCCGAACACCGGGTTCTTCCGGAACACGCAGCGGTCACCGGTACTCCCGGATAATCATCTGCAGCGTATCCGCGCCCCGGAAATGGTCAATCGCAGGATAATAGATGACAGAGATTGCCGTATGCGTTCCCGCATATTCCGCGAAAGCATCCGCATCCCCGAAATAAACCGCATCGGCTCCTCTTCCCGTCTCATCGACAAGCCGGCATTTCGCAACATTGCGGTTCTTCCCGAATACGCGCACCTGCTCCGCCTGAAGATTCGACTGTGCAAACACCGGCTTGGGATTTTCTGTGCCAAAAGGCTCCAGAAGATCCAGCTGCCGGACCAGTTCATGTGTGACGTATGTGACCGGCATCGGCACGTCGATCACGACTTTTTCGGTCAGATCATCCCCGGTCAGCGTACAGGCCCGGTTCAGCGCTTTCCGGAACGCCCCGATGTTCTCTTCATGAAGCGACATGCCCGCCGCCATCTTATGTCCGCCGAACTTTGTGAGATACCCGCTGCAGCCGCTGATTTCCGAGAACATGTCATAGGTTTCGATCGACCGGCCGGATCCCTTCACCCCTTCTCCTCTGCCCGTCAGAACGATCGACGGGCGGTAATAGCGCTCGCGGAGACGCCCCGCGACAATCCCCGCGATCGATTCATGACAGTCCGGCAGATGAACGACGAGTACCCGGTCGTCTGCAAGACTCGTCGAATCGACGCGTTCATACGCTTCAAAAGCCGCCTGTTCGGTCATGTCCTGACGGGTTTTGTTCAGTTTGATCAGATCCCGGGCGAGGCGGTCTGCTTCTTCATCCGTCTCGGAACAGAGCAGCTTCAGAGCCCGCACTGCCGTATTCAGGCGGCCGCTCGCGTTAATGCAGGGTCCAAGAACGAAGCCGATCTGATAGCTGTTGATCTGTTCCGGATTCAGCTCATTTTCCCGGATCAGCGCGGCGAGGCCCCGGTTGTCGGTTTTCCGGAGACGCTTCAGCCCTTCGCGGACAAGTATCCGGTTCTCATCCGTGAGACTGACGACATCGCCGATCGTCGCAAAACCCACGTACTGAAGCAAATCCTCCTTTTTCTCCTCCGGTATCCGAAACTGGTCATAGAGTGTAGAAACGAGTTTAAAAGCGACACCCGCTCCGCAGAGTTCCTTAAAGGGATAGGCACACCCCTCCTGCTTCGGGTCGATGACGCTGTCCGCTTCCGGAATCCGGTACCGCCTCTGTCCGTCCTCGCCCTGTTCGAACGGAACCTCGTGATGGTCTGTGACGACGGTTTCCATCCCCAGTTCCTTTGCGAGCGCAATCGCACCGGATGCTGCAATTCCGTTGTCACAGGTGACGATGAGATCTTTCCCGTCCCGATCCGCCGCCCGGACAAGATTTGCATTCAGACCGTATCCGTCGATCATACGATGAGGGATGCGGACATCGACGTCTCCTCCGAGGGTCCGAAGACCGGTCAGAAGGATGTAGGAAGACATGACGCCGTCGATATCATAGTCTCCGATCACCCGGATTTTTTTGCCGCTCTGCACCGCATCCGTGATGATTTCACAGGCTTCCTTCATGCCTTTCAGAAGCATCGGGTCATACAGATCCTCCAGCGAACCGTACAGATATTTTCGGATCGCTTCATCGCCGGTCACATCACGGTTGCGGATCAGGCGGGCGATGACCGGATCGATCCCGTATTTCCGGCCAATCTCATTAAAATCCGCCTTTTTCATCAGCAGAACCCACTTCTTGTCCATTCATATATTCCTTTCTTTCCGGCACCATCGATCCGGGAAAAAACGAAAGTGCCGCCCTCTCCCGCACCGTCGGCCCGGAGATAACGAAACCGCCGCGCGGATTCCGGGTGACAGCACCCGGATCCGTGCGACGGTCCCGATTAATTATCCAGTTTTTCCGTCTCAGCGTCTGTTCCGTCCCCGCTTCGGCTTCGTACTCTTCAGATCGCTTCGGTTTTTCGTCTTCTTTCCGGAGGCTTTCGGAGTCACTTTCTGTCCGCCCTCCGGCTTCTTTGCCGCGGATGCGGTAGTGCTCTCACTCTGAGCTTCCGCAGATACCGGGCCTTCGACCGAAGCAGTCACGACCGGCTCGACCCAGCGGTTCTTTCCGATTTTTGTCCGCATCAGATACCAGAGCGGAGATGCGATACAAATCGAAGAATACGTACCTGCGATGATTCCGACGATGATCGGGAGCGAGAACTCGCGGATCGACGGAACACCCAGCAGAAACAGAACGAAGATCGTGATAAATGTCGTGAGCGACGTATAGATGCTTCGCGAGAATGTATCCGTAATCGCCTGATTCGCGATATCCTGAAGGCTTCTCTTGTCACGAACCCGCAGCTCCTCGCGGATACGGTCGAATACGACGATCGTGTCGTTGATCGAATAACCGAGGATCGTCAGCATAACCGCGACAAATGTACTGCCCACAGAGAATCTCGACCACACATAGAACAGGAACACCATGCCGATATCGTGCGCCAGAGCGATGATCGCGGACGTCGCGAACCGGATATCCCTGAACCGGATCCAGATGTAAATCAGCATGCAGACAATCGCGATGATGACGGCGCGGATCGCGTTGGAACGCATCTCGCCGGAGATCGTCGAGGAGATATTCTCCGCGGTGATCTTGCTCTCATCGACCTTATCAAAATTCTTTGCCAGCGCGTCATCCAGCGCCTGCCGCTCATCGACCGTGAGCTCTCTCGTCTTGATGATGACCTGATCCGAGCTTGTAACCTTCTGGAACTGAATATTGCTGTCTCCGGTCACTCCGGATACGACCGGCTCGACCTTTTCATCCAGATCCGCCAGGCTCAGCTCTTCTCCGAAGTCCACCGTCGTGGCGGTTCCGCCGATGAAGTCAAGGCTCAGGTTCAGGTACGATCCTCTGCTGGAATGCTGGAAGGCGAGTCCGACCGGGATCATGATCAAAAGAATGATCGAGATCAGGAAGAAAATCACCTTTCTCTGCAGGAACTTCCAGGGCGCATGCTTCGGCTTTCCGCCGTAGAACTTCTGATCGCGCACGCCGACACCGTACAGCGCATTGCTGATAATCCGCGAGAGAACGAGGGCGCTGAACATGGAGATAACGACACCCATCGCCAGTGTGATCGCGAAACCGCGGATCGATCCGGTGCCCAGTGCTCCCAGGACCGCCGCCGCAATCAGCGTCGTGACGTTTCCGTCGAAAATCGCGGAAAATGCCTTGTGGAAACCGGCCTTGATCGCGCCCCTGACACTGGATCCGCTGCTGATCTCCTCCTTCGTTCTTGTATAGATGATGGCATTCGCGTCAACCGCCATACCGATGGTCAGAAGAACACCTGCGATGCCGGGAAGCGTCAGTGTGACGTCAAACGCATTGATGCACAGAAGATCGAGCATCGCGAACAGAAGCAGAGCCCAGCTCGACGCAACACCGGAGATCCGGAACACGATGATCATAAGAATCATCACGAGGCAGATGCCGATGATGCCGGCCATCACGCTCGTGCTTAACGCCTCCTGTCCGAGCTGCGCTCCTACCACATTCGAATAAATCTCGTTCAGCTCGAGCGAAAGGGATCCGATGCGGATATTCGACGCGAGGTTTTTCGCCTCCTCGATCGAACTCATACCGGTGATCTCGGCCTTGCCGCCGGTGATCGCCTCATTTACGGTCGGGCTGCTGATCGTCTGGCCATCGTAGATGATCGAGATCTGCTTTCCGACATTTGCTTTGGTCGCCTCGGCGAATTTCTCCGTTCCCTCTTTCGTAAGCTCCAGCTCGACGACGTACTTGCGGCTGCCGCTCGTCTGATCCTGCGTCGCGACACCTTCTGCGCCCGCGACATCGGTTCCCGAAAGAACGGCGTTGCCCTCCGAATCCTGAAACACCAGAGAACCCGGCTTTCCGAGTTCTTCGAGAATTGCGTTCGCGTCGCTCACGCCCGGAATCTCAACACTGATGCGGTTCGTTCCCTGCTTGTAGACGAGCGCTTCGTTGCTGTACTGGTCAACACGCTGCTGCAGCTTGTACACCGTATCATTCATGTCCTCCGCGGACGGATTCTTCTCAGTCGCCTCATAGGTGATGCTGACACCTCCGGAAAGATCCAGACCGGTTCGGATGTTCTTCATGCTTCCTGTACCCGTCGGACCCCAGCCGAAAATGACGGTGTATCCCAGAAGCAATGTCAGAACAATCATGATGATCAGTGTAACGACACTCTGTTTTTTCTTCATGGTTCCTATCCTTCTGCAATTAATATTTCTCACGCAACTTTGCGCGAGTTCAACGGACAGCCTCCTGCGACCGCCCAGACCTTAATGATACCTGATTTTCCGCGGTTGCACAACTCTTTATTCGCCGTCGGCGAGCGCTGCCTTGATCATCAGCGCACATTCCACACGTTTCTTCTGCATCACACACCCAATTTGATAGACATCATTGATCTGTCCCGTGAAATTGTAAGAATTTGCCGCGCATCCACCGCTGCAGAAGAACCGCGCAAAGCATTCGGAGCATTCTTTTCTGCTGTAAACGCCACATTTTTTGAACTCCGCGCAGATGTCCGGACGAAGAATCCCGTCGTTCACATTGCCGAGACAGAATCCGTCGATGCCGACGAACTGGTGACACGGATAAAGATCGCCCCAGGGTGTGACCGCGAGATATTCCGTGCCGGATCCGCAGCCGGAAAGACGCTTGTACACACAGGGGCCTCCGGTCAGGTCAATCATGAAATGGAAGAAATTGAAACCTCTTCCTTCCCTCTCACGCTTCACCATCTCGGCGGCAAGGATATCGTACTGCTCCATGATTGTCGGAAGATCTTCCTCCCGGATCGCGTAATCCTCGGTCGGAGGGGCGACGACAGGCTCGATCGAGATCTGCTTGAATCCGAGATCCGCCATGTGAAGCACGTCCTTTGCAAAATCCAGATTGTAATGCGTAAAGGTTCCCCGCACGTAATATTTTTCCTGGTTTCTGCTGTCCGCAAATTTCTGATACTTCGGGACGATCCGGTCATAGCTTCCCTGCCCGCCTCTCTGAGGGCGCATGAAGTCATTCACCTCTTTCCGTCCGTCGAGGGAGAGGACGACGTTTCCCATCTCCCTGTTGCAGAACTCCATCATCTCGTCATTGAGCAGAATGCCGTTCGTCGTCAGGGTGAACCGGAAGTTTTTGTTGTATTTCTTCTCGATGGAACGGCCGTACCGGACCAGTTCTTTGACGACTTCCCAGTTCATCGTCGGCTCTCCGCCGAAGAAATCGACTTCCAGATTGTGGCGGTTTCCGGAATTTTTTACGAGGAAATCCAGCGCCTGCTTTCCCGTCTCGTACGACATCAGCGCCCGTCTCCCGTGATATTCGCCCTCTCCGGCAAAGCAGTAGCGGCACGCGAGATTGCAGTCGTGAGCGATGTGCAGGCAAAGGGCCTTGACAACCGTCTGACGGTTCTGATACTGGCCGACCGCGTCGCGATAGAGATCCTCTGTGAAGAGCATGCCCTGTTTTTCAAGCTCGCCGCACTCTTCCAGCGCCTCGAGGATCTCCTCCCCCGTATATTTACCGCCGAGTTTTTTCTCAAGATCCTCTCTTCTTGTTCCTTTGTTGCGCTCGTCGAGAACATCATAGACGACGTCATCGACCACATGGACCGAGCTGCTGTTCACATCGAGGACCATGTTATATCCGTTATTTTTAAATAAATGTACCAAAAGATTCTCCGTTTCCAATAATATGAGGTGCTCCGATCCAATGAATGTACCGGAACACCTCATGTTTGCTTCTTTGTTTCAGTTGATCAGCAGAATCTGATTATTCCGCTTTCGCCTGCTCGCAGGTCTGGTTGCCGACCGTGCAGGATGTCTTGCACGCGGACTGGCAGGACGTCTGGCACTCGCCGCATCCGCCCTTTTTCAGCGTATTCTGAAGATTTCTTGAATTAAGCGTCTTGATATGTTTCATGAAAGGTTCCCTCCTTTTTATAATCGTGCTCTGCATCCGATATGAGATGCAGAGATATTATACCATATACGGACGATTCGCGGAAGACCCGCGGATACATTTCTTTCTGTCCATTCCCCGCTCACCGGTAAACGCGGATTTTCCGCAGAAGCTTCACGATCTTTGTTCCCATCGGATAACGGCGCATCTCCTGCTCCGTCGTGTGTGAGAAAATGACGTAGCCGACGAGGTAGACGAGCACCGCGATGAGGATCGCCGCGATCACCGCGATCGACGGCCGTCTCGTCAGACGGAAGAGGATTTCATAAAGAGCGAAGGAGATCACTCCCATCACCACGGACGCCGCGGCCGGCTCAACATACGTCTTCCGGAATTCATTCCGGAACCCGAGATATTTATGAAGCATCACACTGTTCAGGATCCAGTCGAACAGGGAGTAGAGAATGTTCGCGATCATGACCAAATAGATGCTCAGTCCCGGTGCAATCAGCAGCATCACCGTCAGAATCAGCAGGTTCAGAACCAGTGAAATACCCGCGTTGACCAGTGCTTCCTTCTGGCGGCCGATTGACTGAAGAACGCTGCTCGTGATCGTCGACAGCGACGCAAACAGGACGTACACAGAGCCGGTCAGAAGAAGTTTCGCCGCCAGATTCGTGGCCGCCGGAAACAGGACGCCCATGATCGGATAAGCGAAGATCGTCAGCCCGAACATACACGGGATGCAGATAAACATCGTCAGGCGGATCGTCTGTGTAATTTTTCCGTTTGCGCTTTTTATACTTCCGACCGCGTATTCTCCGGAAACCTCCGGCATCATCGCGGACGCGCTCGCCGATGCCAGTGCCAGCGGGATATTGATGATCGGAATGTAGTAGTTGCTGTATTCTCCGTATGCAGCCGAGATCACTTTGGAATCCATCCCGTGAAAGCCCTCGATCGTCGAGTAGAGGTAGCTGTCGAGGTATGCACTCGCGTTATTCACAAAGGTCGTGAAAAGAATCGGCGTGATCATCAGAAAGATGATCCGGAACACCTCACCGTACGTCTCTTCTCCGTCCGTCCGGTCTTTTCTCCGTTCGCGCTTAAAATAGCTCCGGTTGATGAAAAAGACGAACAGCATAAAGGCCAGTCCGGTCAGCACTCCGGCGCCCGTTCCCATCGTGCCGCCGACGGATCCGTAAATCGCCGCTTCCGTTCCCCCGTTCTGCGCGTACCTTCGGATCAGCAGCCATGCGGCCAGCACACTGATCACCGCGTTCATGATCTGTTCCGCGATCTGCGAGATCGAGGTCGGGGTCATGGTATCGTGAGCCTGAAAGTAGCCGCGGAACACGCCGAGAATCGCCGAGAAGAAGATCGTCGGGGCGAGTACCCGCAGAGCCGGAAGTGCGTTCTGCTGGTTCGCCGGAAGAAGAACCGGGCCGCCGAAAAATGCGATAAACGCCGTGATTCCGCCGACCAGAAGGGCATAGAGCAGAGCTCCCCTGAATACTTTCTGGGCATTTTTATACTGTTTGAGTGCAAGACGTTCCGAGACAATCTTCGAGACCGCCATCGGTATACTGTACGAAGAGATCAGAAGGAGGATCGTGTACAGGTTGCTCGCGTAGCTGTAATAGCCAAGACCGACCCCGCCCAGGATGCTTCCGAGCGGCCGTCTGTAAATCAACCCGATAATTCTTGAGATAATCGACGCGACCATCAGAACCGAGGCGTTTTTTACAAGGTTGTTTTTCTTTTTTGCCATTTCTGTCCGATTGCTCCCTTATACATCTTCGATCTGCCAGTCGATCGGTTCCAGACCGTTCGCTTCAAGATAACGGTTCGTTTTTGAAAACGGCCTGCTCCCGAAAAACCCGCGGTACGCCGAGAGCGGACTCGGATGCGGCGCCTTCAGCACGAGGTGTTTCGGGTTTGTAATCATCGGCTCCTTCTGCTGGGCCGGCCTTCCCCAGAGAATATACACCATCGGGCGGTCCTGCGCGGCGGCGGCGCGGATCGCGGCATCGGTGAACTCCTCCCATCCGATCCCGCGGTGCGAATTCGCCCGGTGCGCCCGAACGGTAAGAACGGTATTCAGAAGCAGGACGCCCTGCCGCGCCCACTTAACGAGACTTCCGTTGTTCGGGATTCTGCAGCCGAGGTCATCATGCAGTTCCTGATAGATGTTGACGAGAGAAGGCGGAATCTCCACCCCCGGCTTCACAGAAAAGCAAAGACCCTCGGCCTGACCCTCCTCATGGTAGGGATCCTGCCCCAGAATCACGACCTTTACCTTTGAGAGCGGCGTCAGATGAAACGCATTAAAGATTTCATCGGCCGGCGGGTAGACCTTTTCCGTCCTGTACGCCCGTCCGACCGTCTCGAACAATTTTCTGTAATAAGGTTTCCGGAACTCCGAAGAGAGTGCCCCGGCCCATTCACCGGTAATCGGCGGCATGATCATTCCTCCTGCGTCAATGCTCAGAGACGCACGGAGATCCCGCGTCCCTTAAGATATTCCTTCACTTCGCGAATTTCAAGTTCTTTATAATGGAACAGTGACGCGGCGAGGGCGGCATCCGCGCCTCCCTTCGTGAGTGCGTCATAAAAATGTTCCAGCGTCCCGGCACCGCCGGATGCGATCACCGGAATTCCCACCGCATCCGAGATCGCTCTGGTCAGCGCAATGTCGTACCCGGCCTTTGTCCCGTCACAGTCCATGCTCGTGAGCAGGATCTCCCCGGCGCCCAGCCGCTCGGCCTTCACCGCCCATTCGACCGCGTCGATGCCCATATCGACGCGCCCTCCGTTTTTATAAACCGTCCAGCCGTCCCCGTCCGCACGCTTTTTCGCGTCGATCGCGACGACGACGCACTGACTTCCGAACTTGTAGGCGGCATCGGAGATCAGCTGCGGATTCATGATGGCGGCACTGTTGATCGAGATTTTGTCCGCCCCCTCCCGGAGCAGCATCCGGAAATCCTCCACGGTCCGTATCCCGCCTCCGACCGTAAACGGAATGAATACGTTCGAGGCGACCCTCCGCACCATATCGATGACCGTCCCGCGGTGATCGCTCGAGGCAGTAATATCGAGAAAAACAACCTCATCCGCCCCCGCCTGATCGTACGCTTTCGCGATCTCGACCGGATCGCCCGCATCGCGCAGATTGACAAAATTGACTCCTTTGACGACCCTGCCCGCATTCACATCAAGGCACGGGATAATTCGTTTTGTAAACATGGTTCCGTCTCCCTTCACCCCTTCGCAAGCGCCGCGAAGTTTTTCAGAATCGCCATCCCGACGTCCGAGCTCTTCTCCGGATGAAACTGGCAGGCAAAAAGATTTCCCTGTTCCACCGAAGCATGCACCGTCACTCCGTAGTCTGCCGTTGCCTTGACAATCGTCTCATCCTCCGCTTCCAGATAGTAGGAGTGCACGAAATATACGTAAGATTGATCGGGAATTCCCCGGAAAAGCCGTCCGTTGTTCTGAAGATGGAGGGAATTCCAGCCCATGTGCGGGATCTTCAGACCCGGCGTCTCCGGAAAGCGGCGGATCCTGCCCCTGAGCAGTCCGAGTCCCTCCACCCCGGGACTCTCCTCGCTCGACTCGAAGAACAGCTGAAGTCCGAGGCAGATCCCGAGCACCGGTTTTCCCTCCGACGCAGCTTCCTTTAAAGCCGAAACAAGACCGAATGAATGCAGATTTTCCATGGCGTCGCCAAAGCTTCCTACGCCCGGAAGAATCACTTCATCGGCCTTCCTGATCTCTTCGTTATCACGTGTTACGCAGACTTCTTCCCCGAGAAACCTCAGCGCCTTTTCGACGCTGCGGATATTGCCCGCGTCATAATCCAGAATTGCAATCATACGTTTCCTCCCAGGGCTCAGTCCTCTGCCGGCGGGTTCCCGCCCATCCTCTTCAATACCATATCATAGCCGTCGTTCCCGTAAATCAGGGAACGATTGACGCGGCTGATCGTCGCGGTCGACGCGCCGGTCTTTTTCGAAATTTCCAGATACGTCTTCTTGTCCCGCAGCATCCGCGCAACTTCAAAACGCTGGGAAAGTGAAAGCAGCTCATTGATCGTACACGCATCCTCAAAGAATGTGTAACACTCGTCAACCGTCTTCAGAGTAAGAATCGCGCGGAAAAGCTCGTTGACCGCTTCTGTGTGAATATCTTTTGACATCTCGGCACTTCCTCCTTAAGATGGTAAAATTTTAGCACAGTAAAACTTTACAGTCAAGAAACGGCCGGACTATTCCGAAATCACACAATCCGGAATATACCGCTTCGCCGCCGCGATATCGCCCTGAATCTTTTCCTTCAATTCATCGACTGAGGAAAATTTTTGTTCCGGCCGCTCAAAGTGAAGCAGGTACACGCGCGCCTCCCGTCCGTACAGATCCCCGTCCCCATTCAGAAGATTCGTCTCCGCCGTGACGCCCGATCCGCTCACCGTGGGACGGACTCCGATATTAGTGACTCCTCTGTAGCGCTGCGCTCCGATCACCGCGAAGCTGAAGTAGACTCCGCGCGGCGGGAGCATCTTCTCCTCATGCGGAATCTGATTGATCGTCGGAATTCCGATGCTTCTGCCGATCTGCCGTCCGTGCATGATCTCGCCGGTGATAAAATACGGGCGGCCGAGGAGCCGTTTCACCGTCTCCATATTTCCCCTGAGCAGTTCTTCCCGGACCCAGGTGCTGCTGATCTCCCGCCCGGTCACATCATCCCGCTTCTTTCCGATCACGGAAACCGTGAATCCGCAGCGCCTTCCGGCCTCCTCAAGAAACGCCGCATCCCCCTTCCGGTCTTTTCCGAAACGAAAATCATCGCCGACGACGAGTGCCTCCGCGTGAAATTTTCCGATCAGAATCTTCCTCACAAAGTCATCGGGGGAGAGTTCCCGGAACTCCTTCGTAAAAGGGCATTCGATCAGAACATCCATCGCCTCTTCCGATAACAGAAGGCGGCGCTCCTCATTCGTCATCAGCATTTTCCCTGCCCGGTGATGAATCTTTGCCTGAGGCGGCGCGTCAAACGTAAAGACAACGCTCGTCAGAGAGCGCCGGTCCGCGATTACCCGCACCTGCTCCAGAAGCATCCGGTGCCCAAGATGAACACCGTCAAACTTGCCCAGCGTGATAACCGTCGGTTTTTCACTCCGGTAATCCGATAAGTCTCTGAAGTATTCCAATTTTCTCTCCTCAATCCCCTGACCTGCACTTCTCACATTCCGGTTGGATCCGGATCATAATACATCTGCTCCGGCCGGAACTGACCGGTTCCGGAAATTGCCGCAAAAATACCGACAAACCGGTTTTCCGAGTCGTAAAGCCGGATTCTCTCCGGACAGCAGTGATCCGGAGAGGGATGCCCTGCCATATTTTTTTCATCCGCGGTCAGGTCTTCCTGCGTCACCGCGTTCCCGTTGTGCGCCGCCGCATCCTGCCGCGTATCCGTCCGGAAGGCGGGAAGATCCGCATACATCCGGTCGATCGGAAGGATCGCGTCCGCAAGGCGGCCGGTGTCCCGGAGTTCCTGCAGCTGAGCGATTTTCAGAGCATCCGAAAGCGAAAACGGACCTACCTGCGTCCGCAGCAGATATTCCATGCATCCTCCGCAGCCGAGTCTGCTTCCGATGTCATGGCAGAGCGTCCGGATATACGTTCCCCGCGAACAGGTGACGGAAAAGCGGACCCGGGGAAGGTCCACCGACTGAATCGCGATCTCATAAAAACAGACCGGACGCGCCTCCCGTTCGACCGTGACACCCTGACGGGCCAGATCATACAGACGCTGTCCGCCCACCTTTCTGGCCGAATACATCGGCGGGATCTGCATCTGTTTCCCGAGAAAGCCTTCCATCACAGTCCGGATCGTGCGCTCATCCGGAAGATTCTCCCGGCCGGAGCGCGAGAGCACCGTTCCCGATGCATCCTGCGTGTCGGTCGTGACTCCGAGCAGCAGAACCGCTTCGTACGTCTTCCGCTCGTCCGTCAGATATCCGCACAGTTTCGTGGCTTTCCCCAGACAGACCGGGAGCACGCCCTCCGCATCCGGATCAAGCGTGCCCGTGTGTCCGATCTTTCTCTGACCGGCGATTCCCTTCAGCTTCGACACGACGTCGTTCGATGTCCAGCCGGCCTCTTTATAAACATTCAGAATTCCGTTCATCATCTTTCCCGTCGTTTTCTTCGCGCATCTGCGCGTCATGCTCTCGGAACTGGATATCCAGTTCTCTCGCGATCGCGTTGATCACATCGCGGTGCATTCCCTGCACCGTACATCCCGCCGCACGCACATGGCCGCCGCCGCCGAACACAGCGGCGATGCGGCTGACATCGATATAATCTTTCGAGCGCATACTGACCTTGTACTCGAGCCACTCCGTCTCATACAGAAAAACCGCGACCTCAACCCCGATCGTATTGCGCAGCTGGCTCACGATTCCATCCATATCTTTCGGCGTCACGCCGAAAAACTTCATCGTCCGCTCACGGATCACCGAGACGATCACTTTCCCGTCAAAGAACAGAAAACTCTCCATCAGAGCCCGTCCGAGAATCTGATTCTCCGCATACGACTTCTGATAATACGTGCGGTCGATGATCCATGTGTACGGAATCCCCTTCTTCATCAGTGAGGCCGCGACGCACATGGTTTCCGGCGAGCAGCTCTGATACTGGAATATCCCGGTGTCGTGGGCGATTCCCATATAGAGCGCCTCCGCGCACTTCTCGGATATTTTCTCCGGATCAAGAAAACGGTAAACAACCTCGGCGGTGGAACTCGCCTCCGGATCGTTAAAGAACCAGGTGTACGCACCCTCGTTCGTCCGGTGATGATCCAGACAGAGAACCTTCCCGGTCGAATCGATGAGATCCTGTACGACGCCGACGCGGTCCCTGCTGCTGATGTCGAGAAGAATCAGCAGATCAAAGGACGCGTCCGCGTCATGAGACGATCGGATTTGATCAAAGTCCTTCAGAAAGGAGAATACTTCCCGCGGCTCTTCCAGATAAACCTCTACATCAAGCCCCGGAAAATTTTCCGTCAGGTAGAGATACATTCCCATGCAGGAACCCACACAGTCCCCGTCAGGATGTACATGACCCGCTATCGCGATCTTCTTCACATTCTCAAGATAGGCCGCTATCTTCTCCATCTTCGCTGCTTCCTCTGTCTTTCCCGACGACTTCGTCGATCAGCTTTGACATTTTGTTCCCATATTCAATGGACTCATCCAGCCGGAAGAACAGTTCCGGCGTGATCCGCATATTCAGGTTCTGCGCAAGCATCCGGCGGATGTATCCCTTTGAGTGCTCAAGTCCTTTGAGCGTACGCTCCTTTGTATCCTCGTCCCCGAGCACGCTTACATAAACCTTGCAGGTCTTCAGATCCGGCGCCACACAGACCTCTGTGACCGAAGTCATCAAAGCGACATCCGGATCCTTCAGGCCGGCGCGGATGATCTCCGAAATTTCCCGGAGCACCGCGTCGTTCACCTTTCGGTTTTTAATACTGTTTTTTCTCATCTCGGAACCTCGACCATCATATACGCCTCAACCAGATCGCCTTCCTGGATCTCGTTGAAATCTTCAAATACAAGACCGCACTCAAATCCGCTCCGGACTTCCTTCACGTCATCCTTGAAGCGTTTCAGGGATGCAAGATTTCCTTCGAAGATCTGCTTGTCCTCGCGGGTGATGCGTACCTGGCAGCCACGATGAATCGTGCCGTCGAGCACATAGCTTCCTGCGATCGTTCCGATTCCGGAGGCCTTGAACAGCTGACGGATTTCCGCATGGCCGATCACCTTCTCTTCCATCTTCGGAGCAAGCATACCCTTCATCGCGGCCTCAACATCTTCGATCGCCTTGTAGATAACCTTGTACAGCCGGATGTCGACTTTTTCCTGAGAAGCGATCGTCTTCGCGGTCTGATCCGGATGTACGTTGAATCCGATGATAATCGCGTTGGACGCGGCCGCCAGCATGACGTCCGACTCGTTGATCGCGCCGACGCCTGCGTGTACAATGTGCACCGCAACCTCTTCGTTCGACAGCTTCTCCATCGACTGAGCGACCGCCTCGACCGAGCCCTGAACGTCTGCCTTGACCAGGATATTCAGGTCTTTGACATCACCCTCATGGATCTGGCTGAACAGATCGTCGAGGGACATTCTCGAGCGCGTCTCCTCAAGCAGCTTGTTTTTGCTCTCGTTGATAAAGGTCGCGGCGAAATTCTTCGCTTCCTTGTCCGTGTCTGTGACGACAAGGATTTCTCCCGCGTTCGGAACATCGTTCAGTCCCTGCACCTCGACCGGACGCGACGGGCCTGCCGCCTTCACCTGACGGGCATTTTCGTCCGTCATCGCACGCACACGGCCGGATGCCGCGCCGCAGGCGATGTAATCTCCGACATGGAGAGTTCCCTTCTGAACAAGCACATTGACGACCGGCCCCTTTCCCTTGTCCAGCTTTGCCTCGAGAACAAGCGCCCGGGCTTTGCGGTCCGGATCCGCCTTCAGCTCCATAACCTCGGATGTGAGCAGGATCATCTCGAGCAGATTGTCGATGCCCTCATGGGTCTTCGCGGATACCGGAACGAAGATCGTGCTTCCGCCCCAGTCCTCCGGAATCAGATCATACTCGGCCAGCTCCTGCTTGACACGGTCTATGTTTGCATTCGGTTTGTCAATCTTATTGATCGCCACGATGATCTCAACCTTCGCTGCCTTCGCGTGGTTGATCGCCTCGACCGTCTGAGGCATAACGCCGTCGTCCGCCGCCACGACAAGTACCGCGATATCCGTGGAATTCGCTCCGCGCATACGCATCGCGGTGAACGCCTCGTGTCCCGGGGTATCAAGGAATGTGATCTTCTGTCCGTTGATCTCGACGACGTACGCGCCGATGCTCTGTGTGATGCCTCCTGCCTCGCGGTCGGTCACGTGCGTATCACGAATCGCGTCGAGAAGCGAGGTTTTACCGTGATCAACATGGCCCATAACACAGACGACCGGCGGACGCGGAACCATCTTCGACTCATCGTCATCCTCGTCCTTCAGCATCTCGGCGATCACATCGACCTTCTCCTCCGGCTCCGCGACGATATCGTAATCCATCGCGATCTCCTCGGCTTTGTCAAAGTCGATCTCCTGATTGACCGTCACCATCATTCCCTCCATAAAGAGCTTTTTGACGATTGCGGACGGCTGGATCTTCATCTTCTCCGCGAGCTCGCGGATCGTTACTTTTTCCGGAATCCTGATCTCGGTCACCTTTTCGGCTTTCTTCTCTTCTCTCTTCTTCTTCGCCTGGTGCATCTGAAGCGGCGTATCACCCGGACGGCTGTGTTTTCCCCGGCCGTTCCGGTCATTTGTATACTTGTTCTCTTTCAGGAAGGATTTATTCTTGTCCTTCTCCTTATCGCCGCGGCCCCTTCCGTTTCTGGAAGCAGCGGTTTCTACGGTCTCCGGCGCCCTGCGGTCGCCGCGCTGCGGTTTCTTCCGGTCCCCGCCGGCATCTCTTCCGCCCTGTGCGCCCCGGTGATCCGGGCGGCCGCCTCTGCGGTCGTCATTTTTCTCCGTGCGGAACGTCCTTCCCTGACGGTTCTCCTGCCCGCGTCCGTCCTCGCGGCGTCTTGAATCGCCGGACCGCGCCGGTTTTCTTTCCTCCTGATGATGCAGATCACGCGTTTTTCTTCCGTTCTGCCCCTCGGAGGACTCTCTTGCCGGTGCTTTTGAGGCAGTCTGTTTCTCCGCATCGGTCACGGTCGCAGCCGTCTTCGCCGCGGATGCCGGTGCCTTTGCCTCTGATACCGGTGCCTTCACTTCAGCCGCGGCTTCTTTCTTCTTCACCTCCGGCGCCTCTTCTTCCCGCTTCGGCGGTTCGTAGAACGATGCCGGCGGATGCGGCCTCGGAACTTTCACGAGCGGCCTTTTCGGAGCGCGCTGCGTCTCCGCCGCATTTTTTCCTTCATTCTTCCTTCCGCCGGCGCTTTTCCGGAAGTTCTGGACCTCCTTGCTCTTCGCGTTCTGCGGATGAAATACCTGAATAATTCTCTTCTTTTTCCGGACAGGTTCTCCCGCCTTTTTGCCGGTGTCTTTTCCGGCAGCCGGACCTTCGGACGGTTTCGCACCGTTCCCAAACACGGTCCGCACGGTCTTCGCCGCGTTTTCATCAATCGAATCCGCCGTCACTTCGATCTTTTTTTCCTTCAGATACTCCGTGATCTTTTTTGCGTCCTCATTCAGTTCCTTTGCAAGCTCACTGATCGTGATTTTCGCCAATTACAACACCGACCTTTCCTCGAAATCTCTTTTCTCATCCATCTTTTTCCTGATACCGGCCGCGAACGACTCATCAAGAATTGCGAGAACGGATCTCTCTCCTTTTCCCACCGCTCTTCCGAGCATCGCCTTACTTTGCGTGATCTGATAAGGCACCTGCCGGAAGCGGCACTGATTTACAAACTTTTTTTTCGTATTATCGGAAGCGTCCTCCGCGATCAGAACAAGATGCGCCTTCCCTGACCGGACCGCCGCCTCCGCCGCCGTCTCTCCGCCTGCTGTTTTTCCCGCCTTCTGCGCGAGGCCGATGAACAGCAGAACATCAGGTACTTTCAAGTGCGTCCATCTCCTTTTTCAGCTCATCCATGACGGCCTCCGGAATCTTCATGTCAAGCGACCGCTCCAGTCCTCTGTTCTTCAAAGCCTTCTCGAGACATGCCCGTCTCCTGCACAGATAAGCGCCGCGGCCGTTCGCGCGGCCGGTCGCGTCGATCTTCACATCCCCATCCGGGGTGCGGAGCACGCGGACCAGCTCACTTTTTTCATATTTTTCCATACACCCGACACATCTTCGCATCGGTATTTTTTTTACCTTCTGTCCCATGGCGCTCATCTCCCGTCTTTCACTCCCGGAATTCGTCCGATCCCGCGGTCCGCTCATTCCTCCGGCGTTTCCGCAGCGATATCCTCCACGGTCTCTTTCTCATCTTCCGGCCGATCATCCTCTGCGGCTTCCGCGGCATTTTCCTCATCTGCCGGGGCATCCTCTTTATCTTCCGCAGCATCCTCATCCCGGATGTATTCCGGATCGTCGCTGTACTCCTCGTACTCGTCCTCTTCATAATAATTGAAATCGCCGTCTTCTTTCGCCTGCGTCTCGCTCTTGATGTCGATCTTGAAGCCGGTCAGTCTCGCAGCGAGCCGGGCGTTCTGTCCCTCCTTGCCGATCGCAAGGGAGAGCTGATAGTCCGGGACGATGACCGTGGCGATCTTGTCATCCGGATCTGCCATGACGGAAATCACCTTCGCCGGAGACAGGGCGTGCTCGATCAGAATCGCCGGGTTGTCGTCCCAGCTGATAATATCGATCTTCTCGCCGCCGAGTTCATCGACAACCGCATTGACACGGACACCGTTCACGCCGACGCACGCGCCGACCGCATCGACGTTTTCATCGTTGCTCCACACAGCCATTTTTGTCCTTGACCCCGCCTCACGGGCGATGCCGCGGATCTCGATCGTCCCGTCGTGAATCTCCGCGACCTCGGCCTCGAAAAGCCGCTTGACAAGCTCCGGATGCGTTCTGGAAACCGTGATGCGCGGTCCGCGCGTCGTATCCTTAACCTCGCAGATGTAAACCTTGAGTCTCTGATTCGGACGGAGATGCTCACCGCGGATCATCTCATTTTCCGTCAGAAGCGCGTCAAGGCGTCCCAGATTGATGCTTACATTCCGTCCGACGAACCGCTCCACCGTCCCGGTCATGATGTCATGTTCCTTCTGGTAATACTCGTTATAGAGAACCTTGCGCTCTTCCTCGCGGATTTTCTGAAGAATCACGCCTTTCGCGTTCGAAGTTGCGATCCGCCCGAAGGATTTGGACTCGACCGGAACGTTCACCACGTCGCCGATCACATACGACCCGTCGATCTTATGCGCGTCCTCGAGGCTGATTTCCTCCGCATCGTCCATGACCTCTTCCACAACCGTTTTCATCAGACAGATCGAATAATCACACGTCTCGTGATCCACGGTGACACGCACATTGTCCGACGTGCCGAAATTATTCTTGCATGCCTGGATCAGAGACTGCTCGATCGCGTCAAGGATCGAATCTTTACTGATATTTTTCTCTTTCTCGAGGGTATTCAGCGCCTCTAATAACTCCTGATTCATTTTCTGTGCTTCCTCCTGAAATCTCCTGCCGGTTAAAAATCAAACGCCAGACGGATCATCGAGAGATCCGGCCTGCGGAATGTCCGCTCATTTCCGTTTTCTTCGCGGATTGTGACGGTATCCCTGTCATAGGCGGTGAGTATGCCGAAAAAGATTTTGTCTCCGTCGACCGCCTTGTAGGTGTGAATCTCAAGTTCCCTGCCTACGCTTTTTTCATAATCCCTCTCCCGTCTCAGAGGCCGCCCGAGTCCCGGAGAGCTCACCTCCATCGTATAGACGTCATCGATAAAGTTTTTTTCATCGAGCATCGGACTGAACTCGCGGCTGACCGCCTCACAGTCGTCGATCGTGACCCCTCCTTCTTTGTCGATATAAGCGCGGAGATAATAATTTCCGGCTTCTTTTACATACTCGACATCGTACAGTTCAAGACCGAGGCGTTCCAGAATCGGAATGAGCAGTTCCTCCGCCTGCGCTTCAATGGTTTCTTTCTTATTCATAGATTGATCACGCTCCCGACGTCATATGCCGCCGGCCTCAGCGGCCGGTTCGGCAATAAATAAGAGCGGACCGCCGGCCCACTCTCACAATTAACATCTTCTACTTTCACCGCGAGTATAGCACGAAAGACCCGGCAATGCAAGATTTTTCGCATATTTCCGGCATTTCCGGGCCTTTTCCCGTTTAATCGCCCTCTCTGGCGACCTGATCTTCGATCTCCTTCTTCAGATTTCTTCCGCTCTGTGCCCCGGCGGGCCGTTTCTTCGCAGAGCGGTTATTCGAACGCTTCTCAACCGTTTCGGTGAACCGGTAGATCGAAATTCCGAGCGGGGCCACACTGACGCGGATCGAATTTTTCCGCTCGTCGTGTTCAATCATCCGGCTGATCTTCACCCGGGCATTCACCGTTCCGCTGCCGCCGAACTCTTCCGCGTCGCTGTTGAATATTTCCTTGTACTTACCGGGCCACGGGACGCCGATCAGGAATTCGTCGTACTCCACGTTGGAAAAGTTGCAGACGACGAGCAGGGTCTCATCTTTTCTTCCCGTTTTCCGCAGGAAAATCAGCAGGTTGCGGTCCCGGTCCAGATTGCTGATCCACTCAAACCCATCCGGAGAGGTGTCCTTTTCATGCAGGGCGGGAAGATCCCGGCACATCCGGACGAGCTTCTTCACCAGCTTCGACTGTCTTTTGTCCCCCACCCCCATAGAGAGCAGCTTCTTCCCCGGGTAGACAAACAGATAAGCGATCGCGAGCCGTTCATTGGCACATTTCAGTTCCGGGGTGACACCGGCCATTTTATTCAAAATGCCATCATCGCTTTCCCCGGTCTCGTCACGTCCGAACCCGATCAGAGACTTCTCACTCCAGGCATAAACCGTATCAAAGGTCAGATCATCGTGATGCGCACCCCGGAACAGCGGGTCGTAATGCATATAGCCCAGAAAATCGGACGCCCATGTGTTATTCCACTTGTAATCAAATCCAAGCCCGTCCTGCGCCGGATCCGCGGTGATCCCGTTCCATCCGGCCATATCTTCCGCGATCGTCAGGAACCCGGGCTTCGCATGAAGCGCGGTGTTCAGTTTCTGCAGAAATGCGGCTCCCTCAAGATTCTCATTGCCGCCGTAAAGATTCGCAACCCACGCGCCGTCTTCGCGGCCATAATCCTGAAACAGCATCGTCGCGGTATCCGTGATCTTCATGCCGTCGATGTGATACTCCTCTTTCCAGCACATCGCCGAGGAAATCAGAAACGTGACGACTCCTCCGCTTCCGTAGTTGAAAATATGCGTCCCGTATGCCGGGTGAATTCCGCGCCTCGGATCGAGATGCTCATAGAGGCAGGTACCGTCAAAACCGGCCAGAAGTGAATTTCCCGCGGCAAAATAGGAATAGACCATATCGATGAGCACGCCGATTCCCATCCGGTGAAGATAATCGACGAAATACCGGAAATCATCGGGGCTTCCGTACCGGGCGGTCGGTGCAAAATAACCGCTCGTCTCAAATCCGTCCGACGCGTCGTCGGGATATTCCGTCACCGGTGTCAATTCCACATGGGTGTACCCGTACACCCGGCAGTGCTCCGCGAGGGTGCGGCTCATCACCCGGTAATCCGCGCGTCCCGCCTCCCGGGCAAGTTTCGGAAGACTCACCTGGCAGACGATCATCGGCTGATGCCCGTTCTGTACAGAAGCCCTCTTCGCGATCCATTCCTCATCGCCCCACGTAAATTCAGAAGAAGGCCACACGAGGGAAGCACCCTCCGGTTTCTTTTCAAACGCTCCCGCGTACGGATCCGGTTTCCGATACGTCTCTCCGCTTTTCAGCTTGATCTCATACTGATACGGGCGTCCCGCGACAAGCCCCGGGATAAATAACTCGAAAATGCCGCAGTCCAGCCGGTTCATCGGGGCGCGCCTCCCGTCCCAGGCATTAAAAGCCCCGACGACCGAGACACGGAGCGCATTCGGAGCGTAAACCGCAAAACTGACACCCTTTGTGCCGCCCGCCGTCACCTCATGAGCGCCCATCTTTTTCCAGGCGTCGTGCCAGATTCCGGCGGAAAAACGTGTCTCCTCCTTCTTTGTGATCTGCGGAGGAAAAGCGTACGGATCCGGATACTCCCTGGTCACACCATCCGCCGCTGTGAGAAACGTATGGGCCGGAATCGTCTTCCGCTGCAGAAGGACCGCGAAATACCCTGCTTCATCGACCAGCTCCATCTCATGGACGGCGCCGCCCGTCTTCAGGCTGAGCGCCTTCTCCCCCGGAAAGAAGGCCTGGATCAGCACACCGTCCGGCGTCACCCTGGGACCGAGAATATCCCTCGGGTGCGCTTCCTCCGAGTATACTACCGCCTCGATCTCAGGCCAGTCCATATAGTCATACAGTTTTCTGTCCATATTACCCCCTCCGTAAAAGAGCGGCCAAAAGACGCAGCCCTCACTGCGCCTTCCGGCCGCCTCACCATCCTTCGCTGTTCACTTTTTTGTTTTCGCGGCACCCCGCCGCAGCTGCATCACTCCGTGTCTTTCGGAGTATCTACATCGATGATATCGCCGCCGTCACCGGCCCCGTCCGGTTCCTGCGCCTGCTCCGTCTCCGGATGATCCTCGATGTTCTTCCGGTTCAGAATCTCCATAAATTCATCGCCGGTGATCGTCTCGCGTTCATACAGGTACTTCGCGATTTCATGCAGCTTCAGACTGTTGTCCTCGAGGATCTTCTTCGCCCGGTCATGCGCATCCTTCACGACGTTGATGACCATCTGATCGATCCGGCCGGATGTCTGCTCGGAGCAGGCAAGGGATGTATCCCCTCCCAGATACTGGTTCTGCACCGTCTCCAGCGCAACCATGCCGAATTCGTCACTCATGCCGAACCGGGTGATCATCGCTCTGGCAAGTTTTGTCGCCTGCTCGATGTCGTTCGACGCGCCGGTCGTGATCGAATGGAAGACCACTTCCTCAGCCACGCGGCCTCCAGTCAGGGTCGCGATCCGGTTCTCCAGTTCCTCGCGGCTCATCAGATTGTGCTCGCCCTCATCGACCTGCATCGTATAGCCGAGGGCGCCCGAAGTACGGGGGATAATCGTGATCTTCGTGACCGGAGCGGAATGGGTCTGCATCGCGGCAACGAGCGCGTGACCCGTCTCGTGGTACGATACGATCAGCTTCTCCTTGTCCGTCAGAATCTTGTTCTTTTTCTGATATCCCGCGATCACGACCTCGACGCTCTCCTCGAGGTCCTCCTGAATCACGAATCTTCTTCCGTTTCTGACCGCCCGCAGCGCCGCCTCGTTGATCATATTCGCCAGCTCCGCGCCGGATGCGCCGGAAGCCATGCGGGCGATGGCGTTGAAATCCACATTGTCCGCAATCCGGATGTTCTTCGCGTGCAGCCTCAGGATCGCTTCCCTTCCCTGCAGATCCGGAAGTTCGACCGGTACCCGCCGGTCAAAGCGGCCGGGACGCAGAAGCGCCGGATCAAGGATCTCAGGCCGGTTCGTCGCCGCCAGAATAACGACGCCCTTCTTGCCGTCGAAACCGTCCATCTCGGACAGCAGCTGGTTCAGGGTCTGATCGCGCTCATCATTTCCGGAAAATCCGGATGTGTCCCGCTTCTTTCCGATCGTATCGATCTCATCGATGAATACGATACACGGAGCTTTCTCATTTGCCTGCTTGAAAAGGTCGCGGACTTTTGCCGCGCCCATGCCGACGAACATTTCCACAAATTCCGATCCGGAGATCGAGAAGAACGGGACATCCGCCTCACCCGCGACCGCTTTTGCCAGCAGCGTCTTACCGGTTCCGGGCGGACCCACAAGCAGGGCTCCCTTCGGCATCTTCGCGCCGATCTCCGTGTATTTCTTCGGATTGTGAAGGAAATCGACGATCTCGGACAAAACCTCCTTCGCTTCTTCCTCTCCCGCCACATCGGAGAACTTGATCCCCGTCTCAGACTGGACATAGATCTTCGCGTTGCTCTTTCCGAAGCTCATCGCATTTCCCATGCCGTCGCCCATCCGCTTCGCAGCGGTATTCATGAGCCATCTTCCGAGGAAATAGAAAATCACCAGCGGAAGTACCCAGCCGACCAGGAAACTGATGACCGGAGAGGTCTGCTTCACAATCGGCGAATTAAAGGACTGAAGATTTTTCGCCGATTCCAGCCGGTTGACAAGTTCCGGATCATTCATCGTGCCGGTCTTGTAGTATTTTTCAGGGGTGGATGTGTCTCCGAAACGGATGACGCCGTCTTCGCGGTCGACCTCGACCTCCTTGACTGTCCCATCATCCAGCATCTGTAAAAATGTACTGTATGTCGTCTCCTCGACCTTCTGCTGTCCGATCTGCGGTACAACCAGGAAATTTAAAATCACCAGAATAATCAGTACCGCAAGATAGAAATACAGGAGCGAACGTCTCGGAGGCCGCTTCACTTCTTTCATGCAATTCTCCTTATAAGTCCAGGCATTTCGCAGCAAAAATTCTGCTTGTATCAAGTATCTGTCATGTTATTTGTAAAGTCAAGAAAGCACCTGCAATTTAAGAATTTTTTCATAAGCTCATGCCGCCGAAAACACCCCGCAATCCGCCCGCTCAGAACGACCGGAGCTTGTCGTCATCCTCGTCGCCGCCCGGTTCAACCTTCCGGATCGTCATGTCGTATCCTCTTCCTTCTCCGAGATCGACGTGGACACGGTCGCCGGCCCGGTGCCCCATCAGAGCGCGCCCGATCGGCGATTCCGGCGTGATCAGCCCGAGCATCGAATTGCTCCGCACCGGGGTTACGATCTTGAATACCATCGGTTTCTCCCGGCCTTCCTTTTCCACCGTGACCTTCTTCTGGAGTCCGACCTGGTCCGCCGCCGCGTGATCTTCCACGATGATGGCGGTTTTGATCATATTTTCCAGATAGCGGATCCGGCTCTCGTTCTGATTCTTATACTGCTTTGCGGCGTGATACTCGAAATTTTCACTCAAATCTCCCTGCGCCCGCGCCTCCTTGAGATCTTTCAGCGCCTGCTGCCTCACCACAAGCTTTCTGTGATCGATCTCTTCCTGCATTTTCTCAATATCTTTTCTGGTGAGTCTGTCGTGCATATACTCCCTCTTTTCTGTAGTTTTTTCATAGAAACAGTGTTAAACTGTCAGTGATATTGTACATCATTGTCCTGTCTGATTGCAAATCGCGCTGTGCTCTGCCGCGCGTAAAAGGAGTCTTTATGGAGATCGGAATCAAAGGAACAAATACATTTACCGTAAAAGATGATATGCTCGCCGTTCATGTGGGCAGCGGCGAGGTCCGCGTGCTCGCAACCCCCTGTCTTGTTGCTGCGATCGAAAAAACCGCGTCGGAATCGGTGAAGCCTTACCTTGAAGAGGGCCGTACAACCGTCGGCACACACGTCAACGTCACCCATTCGGCCGCGACCCCGTGCGGAATGAAATTCTTCGTCGAGACCGAACTGGCATCCATCAGCGAAAATGGAAAAATCCTGACCTTCATGGTCAACGTACGCGACGAGGCCGGATTAATATCGGAAGGAACGCATGAACGGGCGATCGTCCGGAAGCAGCGTTTTGAGGAGAAGGCGGACGCGAAACTTCAGAAAGAACGAAAAGATTGAATCGGAGGCTGCTATGTCAGAAACGAAAGTGCAGAAGATGGCGAAGATCTGGGAAAAATACGACGGGGAGGCTCTGGAGGCCTTCTGCGGGGATTACCGGAACTTCATAACAGAACATAAAACCGAGAGGGAATGTGTCGCGGGAATGCGTGCAGTCCTCGGGAAGAGCGGCGCAGTCGACCTGGCGGACGCCATCAGTGAAGGCATCCGCCCGAAAACCGGCGATCTTTTTTACACCGACCTGATGAAGAAGACACTGATTGTTTTCCGGATCGGGAAACGCCCGCTGACGGACGGCATGCAGCTGCTCGGCGCACATATCGATTCGCCACGCCTCGATCTGAAGCAGCACGCGCTGTATGAGGACGGCGATCTGGCTCTTTTCGAGACGCACTATTACGGCGGCATCAAAAAGTATCAGTGGGTCACACTCCCGCTTGCGCTGCACGGCGTCGTGGCGAAAAAGGACGGATCGGTCGTCACAATCTCCGTCGGCGAGAATCCGGAGGATCCGGTCTTCGGCGTCTCGGATCTTCTGATCCACCTCGCGGGAAAACAGATGAGCAAAAAGCTCAGCGAAGGGATCGAGGGAGAAAAGCTGAATATTCTCGTCGGAAGCCGTCCGCTCGCGGGCGATGCGAAGGAGCCCGTGAAAGAAAACATTCTCGCGATTCTGAAGGATCGGTACGGCATCGAAGAAGAGGACTTTCTCTCCGCGGAGATCGAGGTCGTCCCGGCGGGCGCCGCGAGAGACTACGGATTCGACCGCAGCATGATCATGGGATACGGGCAGGACGACCGCGTCTGTGCGTACCCGTCCTTCCGCGCGATTCTCGATGAAGAGACGCCGGAATTCACGAGCGTCTGCCTGCTCACCGACAAGGAAGAGATCGGCAGTGTCGGGGCAACCGGCATGCATTCCCGGTTCTTTGAAAACTCCGTCGCGGAACTGATGAATCTCACGGGATGCTACAGCGAGCTGAACCTGCGCCGCGTTCTTACGCGTACGCGCGTGCTCTCCTCGGATGTGAGCGCCGCCTTCGACCCGGATTTCCCGGACGTCATGGAAAAGAACAACTGCTCCTACCTGGGACTTGGCCCCGTCTTCAACAAATACACGGGGAGCCGCGGCAAGAGCGGATCGAATGACGCAAACGCAGAGTATATCGCCTATCTGAGAAACGAGATGGATGCGGCCGGAATCGTCTATCAGTCCGGCGAGCTCGGCAAGGTCGACGAGGGCGGCGGCGGAACGATCGCCTACATTCTCGCAAACCTCGGCATGCAGGTCATTGATTTCGGCGTCGCGGTCCTGAATATGCATGCGCCCTTCGAAATCACGAGCAAGGCGGATATTTATGAGGCATACCGCGCGTACCGCGTCTTCCTCGCCTCCGCATCGGAGCCCCGCGCATGACCGGAACGATCGAGCGCAGACGCCTGACTTTTTACGGGACCGTACAGGGTGTCGGTTTCCGGTGGCGCGCCAGGATGGCGGCTTCCGATCTCTCTCTGACCGGCTGGGTGGAAAACTGCCGGGACGGCTCCGTCCGGATGGAAGTACAGGGCAGCTATCACGCGATCACCAGGATGATCCTGGCTCTGAAAAGTGCGCCTTACATCGTGATCGAATCGATCCGGAAAGAATCGATTCCGATCATTGAAAATGAGAGCGGCTTCACCGTGCACAACGCATGGTGAAGCCGCTCTTTGTCTGATGATACTGCAGCGAGCGAAGCGGAACATTTCTCCGGTTATCCGAGTTTGAAGATTTTATACCCGCTGCCGCTGTAAAGTTCGCGGAATCGGACGCCGCAGTCTTCCATGATTTGCGCATCCTTTCCGTCCTCCCTGGCAAGCACATAGCGAACGCCCATCTTCTTCAGGTCTCCTGCGTTCAGTTCGACATTCAGATGATCGGGGCTCTCATTTAAATACGACGTCGGATCAGCGGTCAGATCCACAACAATATGCGCGTACCGATTGTACTCCTTCTGGTTCTTTCCGTCCGGATCGATGGCCTCCCATTTTTCAAAATCCGGATAATAATTAACCGCGTTCAAGGTCTGCAGTCCGTTCGCGAGCAGAAGATTCTGTTCGACATTCATATTTCCGACCGTAATCCAGGCGCCGCCCTCCTCTTTTGTGCACGCTTCCGCCGCTTTTACGAACTGATGATCCGTGACCGACGAAATCCCGACGACGACAGGATTTACCCCGACCGAAGTCAGAACGATCCAGGACCCCGCGAGGGTCACTGCAAATCGTCTCTTCTGCCAGACGATCAGCAGGGCCGTCACTCCGAAACCGATGGCGCACAGATAATAGATGTACTTTCCAAGAACGGTCAGGTTCGCATAGACCGCATCCATCTGATCTCCGCATACATATAAGTACGCGAGCATAAAAAGCAATGCGATCGCCGAAAGCCACTTCTTATTGAGCTTCGCCCGGTTTACATACAGGTACTGAACCATCCAGAGCGTGAAAAACGCCTCCGTGAATCCATACGCGATATCCATCCGGTTGATATAGGAAAACAGAGTAATTTTTGCAAGTTTTTCCGGAAGTCCGATCATCATGAATTCGATTTCAATCAGCGACGCGAAAAAGAAGGCGCCGCCGACCGCGAGCGAACGATCTTCAGCATGACGTTTTTTCTGAACTGCCCACGCGTACGGATATGCGAAAATGCAGAAAACGCCAAGATGATTGAACGTACTGAGCTCACAGATATTTTTTTCGTTCGGGATCGCGAACTGGCCGAACACATCACTGATGTTTGAGAACAGACTCTCCGCTCTGAAATTTCCACCAGTCGATACACGTTTTCCCGGATATACTGTATCGGAAAGCATCCGGATCGCGTCTTTCGCGTTCAGGACAAAATTTCCGAGGATCAGACCGGCCACGGCGACGACGATCACGGCGCGGAGAATATCTGTTTTTCCGAAACGGATCCGGTCACGGTCACGCACAAGACACGCGATGAACAGTGCAAAAACCAGGAGTCCGGACGCGACCTGAAGCGACGGAAACAGTGCGACGGCAAATCCCACGAGAACGCTGACGCCGAGAACGGCGGTGAGAATTTTCATCCACCGTCTGTCCGCCATGACAAAGTGCCATCCGACCGCGAACAGGGCCATCGCCCAGAAAAAGACGTCATACATATGCGGGGCGAACCACCACTGCATGACCGGAGAATAGACAATCAGAATACTCCCGAACAGTGAAAGACGGTCGCTGTGCGTGAGAATTCTGCACATCTCAAACGCTGCAAGAAGCGCGAGAATTGTCTTCGAGCACCAATACCACGAAAGTCCGACCGCGTTTCCGAAAAGCATATAACCCCAGACGAACGGCTTTCCGATCAGTGTGAAATCAAGAACGGGAGAATTATATCCGATGATCATATTCTGTCCGGAAATGGACATCATATGAGAAATTTCGCGGTATCCGTTTGCACGCTGCGAGAAAAAGTACGGCTGCTGCACCAGATATTCATCCATCCGGATGATCTGACCGGTTCCGTAAATCACCCCGGAATGTTTTGCGGGATCCGATGAACAGAGAAGATTGTAGCATGATATCGAGGATCCGCTCACCCGGAGCATGACGAGAACCGCGAAAACGATGCCTCCGATCAGCCATCGGTAATGAATCAGAAAGTCCAGTGCATTTTCAAAACTCTTCTCCGTCCAGTACCGCATACTGTTGATCAGAAGCAGCGCCGGGCAGAGCCATTTCAGTATCCCCGTATTTTCAATGTAAAAATAAAACAGCAGCGAACAGCCAAGGATCAGAAAATTTGTCAGGGTAATCTCTGATATTTCATAGATTCTGCGTCTGGTTGTCTGCGTCATGCGGCAATCTCCCTTCATCTGCCAGCTCAGGATGATGGTTTTATCTCCATGAGAATGGCCCAAACTCTACGGATGATCCGTTTTCCTTAAGATGCAGACGTAATTGTATCACAGAACCGGAAAAAGCGACAGAAAAAGCCGCGTCATCAAGACGCGGCCTTTCCTCTGAAATGCTCTTTCCGTTCGGTCTTCTCAAATTCCCGCAGGGCCTTCTCTTCTTCCGCCGAAAGATTCGTCGGTACCCGGATCTGAATCGTCACATACTCATCTCCACGTTCCGACGGATTTTTTCTGTCCGGAACTCCCTTTCCCTTCAGACGGATCCGGCTTCCGGACTGCGTCCCGGGACGGATCCGGACAAGTACGCTTCCGTACAGTGTCGGAACCTCCGCTTCGCCTCCGAAAACTGCCGTCGTAAACGGGATCTGTGCCTCTGCATGGATATCTCTTCCTTTTCTTTCGTATCCTTTCTCCGGAAGAATATGGATCTTCAGCAGGAGATCTCCGGCCGATCCGTTCGAGCGCCGGTTTCCCTTGCCGCGCAGACGGATCGTCTTGCCTTCCTCGATTCCCGCCGGAACATTCACTTCCAGCGTCTGATTGCCTGAACCGTCCGACCGTGCGATACGGATCCGTTT
>Ga0256406_1000934_pt1 | contig 49534 bp, 46 predicted proteins | sample RumenRJG_03DNA_FD_185986 | JGI IMG/M metagenome (GOLD analysis project Ga0256406, IMG submission 185986) | Bovine rumen microbial communities from Lethbridge, Alberta, Canada - RJG_03 | ecosystem: Host-associated > Mammals > Digestive system > Stomach > Rumen | place: Canada: Alberta | collected...
CTACTTCGTATTCTTTATCATTTTCCTTGACATTGATAGCAGGTGCTGTGACGTTCATGCGCGGCATCCAACTTGTGTTCAACATATCGTCGAAATCATTGTCAAGCCAATTGTTCATGTCTCTTAATACCGGATACAACATAAGTCAAAACCTCCTAATTATCAATTAATTCTTTATTTGTCCATAAGATTTAGCTTCGCTCGGCAGTCTGAAAGCAAGCTTTCGACTGCGCTCACTTGCAAAATTTTTCCTCGGTTCATCCATCGTCCTCAGGTTCCTTTCGTTTCCCTCGTCCGACTTCCGAACTTCACTGACATTTATGCAATATCCGTGCCCATAAGCAAATGGTGACAAATCGTGCCATCATTGTCAGCAATGCTTAAAATATTTACACTTTGCTGACAACAGTGGCAATTGGCGGAGTCAATTAGCAAGTGCAAATTTACAAAGTCTTTTTGTAAACAACTTCATCTGGAGTGAGGAAATTTAACTTTTCCCTTTGTCTTGCCAATCGTTGAACGGTAAAAAGGTGAAAAAGAGTAAAGCTACCCTATTCCTCAATTTCTGCCGATGATCCCCGTCTGCGTGTCTTTATTGTTGAGATTGCGCTGTGCTTCCTTGTATCTCCTGCCATGACTGAGCTTCCACGTGAAGTTGAGAGAGACGAAATTGCCGATGGTTTTGCTGCGGAGCTCATAGTCCTTGTGCATTAAGCGGTTGAGCAGGTGGGAAGACATCGCCTTGGGATTGGCCATGAAACAATGGTCCCACGTCAAGGACACGGAGCAGGGGCCGGCCTGATAGCTGCATTGCAGGGCCGGTATGCCGAAGTTCCATCCAAGGTTCTCGCCTTCGAGAAAGCGGTAGCCATTGTCGGCTTGTGCCGTGAGCGTCCAACGTCCGAGATAAGCTTCCAGGCTTCCGCCCACCATCCAGAAGTTATGAAGATGGGTGTAGTCGTCGCCAAAGTTGAAGTAGCGGAAGAAGCCTCCGTTGACATTGGCCACAAGACGGTCGGGAACGATGGTGTAGGAGAAGTTGTCGATAAAGTAGAGCATCTTGATGCCCCGCTGATTGCGTTGGGTGTAGACAAACCGGTTGTCATCAGTACGGAAATACGCAGCCATGTTGCAATGGGAATGGTCGCGATAGTCAGCCTCCAGCGTGTTGTTCCATCGTGGTGAGAAATAGTTGAAACGCAACGTATGTTCGTCGCAGCGGTTGGGCTTGAGGTTGGGAGACCCCATCGTCCACTCACGTCCGTTGGTGCGGATGGCCGCATCACCGATCATCGCGATGCGGCTGAAAAAGCCATACTGCTTAAAGTCATAGCTCAAACTCAGTCCATGACCGAAGTTATAGGCTAACGTGGCTTGGGGTCGGAAGAGATTGAAATTGTAGTGCGCCTCACCCTGGGTATAGCGTTGGTTGCTCACGCCAAGACCGGCCACATAGGTCAGTGCGCCAAGATAGCCCTTGAGTTGGGCAAAGCCATAGACATACTGATTATGGAGTCGGTTAATGGCATCGACATCATCAGTGTAGCTGTTGCGCGTGTATTTGAGTTGGTAGTTGGCACCCAAGGACAGCGTGAAGGGCTTGAGCCGGTTCTCATAGATGGCTTCCCCGATGAGTGACGACGTGTTGCCCTTGACATGGTAGGCGTAAGGGCCACCCTCATCCATATAGTTATAGGAACGTGTGTGGATGTGCGTGCCCACCACGTTGGCCGTGATGCTCTGGTGACGGCCCAGCTTTCTGACAAGATAGAGGTCGAGAACAGGAGAGAACGAGCGGTCGCGGGAGAAGTTCTTCACATCCGTGCCATTGACATCGGTGAGCACATCATTACCCGGACAATGATTGAAGTCGGCAGTCAGCTTTGCCTGCAAGACATTGCCGAGCGTGTCAGCCCGATTGTATTTCAGTGCGACCGTATTGCCAGCCGCTCTGCTCCGATGCTGCTTGTCCACACGCGAGACGATGTCGTGCGTGCCGTCGGTGAGCAGGTAATCGGTGAGGGTGCGTGCTTTCTCGTTGCGGTTGTCCTTATAGAAGAAGTTGTAAGTCAGTGCCCATTCCGATTTACCTCTGTTGACCTTTGCATAGACCATGTCGTCGCTATAGCGGGCCAGAGCCTGCGTAAGGTCGGTGCCGAGCTCGTATCCTGCGTCACTACGCCGTGTGTGGATATCGATGACGAAGGCAATGTCCTGACCATAGCGCACGCCGGGATTGTCGATATAGTCAATGGAGGTGACGCGCTTAGGGTCGAGTGCTGTCAGGTCGGACTTTGACGCGAGGGCACCGTTGATGCGTAGTTGCACCTCACCACGGTTGAGACGGTCGGCAATGGTGTGGCGTACGGCATCCACCTGAAGTTGAGGGAGGCTGAGAAGATGGAGAAGGGCATAGCCATTGGAGGCACTCGCGCGCTGAGCCACCGACGGGATAATATGGCGTCCGTCGGGACGGGAAGTTACGCGCGCTGCCTCCACGGTAACGCCTTTGAGCACTACCGCCGTGTCTGAGAGTAAAGAAGAGGAAGGCTTGGCGCTGCCGTGAATCTGTGCATAGCCCACTGTCACCGCGCCAAACGCAAGCATAAGGAGAAAGAAAATCTGCTTCATATCTTTGCTGTTTGTTTTTGTTGCAAAGATAGGAAGCAAATGGCTAAACGCCTAAGAATGAGACTGACATCTGTCTGACAATTGATATTTACCGCCTCTTTCTGTCGTAATGGTGAGGTTGCTGTTCTTGTCGAGTACGGGTTTCAGCCGTCGGATGAGCGTGTAGAGCGTGTCGCTGGCATCGGGCTTTTTCGGCCAAAGCGCCTGGCAGATGTCCTCCTTGCGCAAGCTGTGATGCTCATCGGCAAAGAACATCAGCATCAACTGGCGTTGCATGGCGGTGAAGTGGACAGGCTCCTGATGCTCATCATAGAATGTCTGTGAGGCTTCATCAAGGCGCAGGCCGCCAAAGCCTCCGGCAATCGCTACGACCCGACGACGCGTCCACATCAGTGAGCCTGCCAGCCAAAGCAGCGACAAGGCGAACAGCGACAGTGGCATACGCTGGTCAGAGAGGGACAGCACCGAAGCCACTGAACAGTTGGCATAGCCCCGGAAGGCTACGCGAAGCGCTCCACTTCCCCATGTCATCTTGCTGCTGGCAACCGTCTTCGGATCCACATCCTCGGCATAGCACACCAAGGAATGGCGACGGAGCACCTCCAGCCGCAGATTGCTGCGATAGTCGCGGATGGTGTCGGGAGTGATCCACGCCTCTTGCTTATGGCGCAAGGTCTGGGTCAAAGCCTGGTTCATATCTGCTACCATCTCCTTTTCGGCACAACGATAGCTATGCATGCCTGCCCACACGGAGCAACTCAACAGGGTCACAAAGACCACAATAGCATAGAACGGTTTCATCGCAGAAATATCAATTTAGTGTTTCAATGATACAAAAGTAAAGGAAAAAAAGCAAACACGCAAGAAGAAAGCCTATTTATAATAAGAAAAAGCGCATGCTTCATCAAGGACGGTAAGACTTATCGTTTGACTCACGGCATACAGATGCAACAAGCACGGAAGGCTGATATAGACTGCTGACATGGAATTGATCGTGCCTCGTCCGTCTCACAATCGTTTCACGTCTGAGGGACGTTCTTTTCACTTCTGAGACAATCCTTAATTCTTCTTCCACGACAATTATTCTCTATCAAATTGTCGTACTTGTCAATATAGAGTTGTACCTTTGAGGCTGAAATAAAATTCATCAGCTTATGGCATTCAAGGAATTAGCAACAAGGCGCTTCGCCGTGCGCAAGTACACGGACGAGCCGGTCTGCATGGACAATTTAGAATATATAATTGATTGTTTGCGACTGGCAATGCTTCCGAGGATAAAACACAGTTGAATTAACATCATCAGACAATGAATATCGAAGAAGTTCGTCTTTATGCTTTGTCCTTGCCCGGGACTACGGAAGACCAGGCTTATGGTGCGGATTGGGTGTTGTTTCGTATTGAGGGAAAGATCTTCCTGCATATATGGCTCAATGCCCCGGAACCGACCTGCGCCGTGAAACTTCCGCCAGAGCAAGGACAGACGTTGCGCGACCATTATGACGGCATCCGTCCGGCTTACCACTTAAATAAGGTGCATTGGAATGATGTTTTTCTCGATGAGATTGATGGTGATATGGTTAAGGACCTTATTAATCAGTCTTATCGGCTTGTACTCAGTAAATTGCCAAAGCGGTTAAGAGATAAATATAGTTTTGAGAAATGAACACAGCAGACATTGACATAACCAACATGTGCTCGCACCTGCGGCACAAGCTGATGGATGCTGACGGCATCTATCATCCTATTTGGCAAACGATACAAGACAACTCGGAATTGACGGCGGTCGTCCGTTCCCGCCAGCTTCATATCTATCGCAATGGCAAGAAAGTGCTGGTACTGAAAGGGAAAGCTGAAACACAGATCGTCAGGGAAGATTCGATAGACGAATTAATCAAACAATGACAATGGAATCAAGAAAAGATAAAGCAGCAGAAAAGAAAGCGAGTTTCAAATTCAATTGTGCCCAGTCGGTGCTGACGACTTACGGCGACCTGACAGGACTCGACGAAGCCACGGCCATGAGCATGACCGACGGCTTTGCTGCGGGCATGACCAATATGGAGGGCACCTGCGGTGCGCTGATTGGTGCAGACATGGTTCTCGGACTGGTCAACAAGGACAAGGCGAAGACGATGAAACAGATGCGGACGATCATGCAGAAATTTCAGGACCGCAATCATGCCACACAGTGCAGACAGTTGAAGGGTGTGGACACGCACGTGGTGCTCCGTCCTTGTCCGTTGTGCGTGGCGGATGCATGTGAGTTCTTGGAGGATGAATTGAAGAAATGATAAACGTAGAGGAACTGCGGAAAGACACAAAAAAGGCGGCTCCTTTATTCAAGAAGTCGCCCCGCCGGAGAATGCCGGCATATAGGAGATTATGTTGTAAAACAAAAAGGGGACTGCCCCCAAGAAGAGAACAGTCCCTATAATACCACTGAGCAGCAACGCCTGGGTTATGCGACCTCAATGCGTTTTGTCTCTTTCTCAGCCTTCTGAGTGCGAGGAAGTGTGATATGAAGCACACCGTTATTAACCTTTGCCTCAATCTTGTCCTTCTCAACATCCTCAGGCAGCGTCAGAGCCTGCTCGTAATTGCTGTATGAGAACTCGCGGCGCAGATAATGCTCCTTCTTGTTCTCGTCCTTCTTTTCGTCCTTGTGCTCCATCTTGATGGTCAGATTGCCATCCTTGTCGACATTCACCTTGAAGTCATCCTTCGTAGTGCCTGGAGCTGCAAGCTCTACTTCGTACTCTTTATCATTTTCCTTGACATTGATAGCAGGCGCTGTGACGTTCATGCGCGGCATCCAACTTGTGTTCAACATATCGTCGAAATCATTGTCAAGCCAATTGTTCATGTCTCTTAAAACTGGATACAACATAGTCAAAACCTCCTAATTATCAATTAATTCTTTATTTGTCCATAAGATTTAGCTTCGCTCGGCAGTCTGAAAGCAAGCTTTCGACTGCGCTCACTTGCAAAATTTTTCCTCGGTTCATCCATCGTCCTCAGGTTCCTTTCGTTGCCCTCGTCCGACGGCCGAACTTCACTAACCATCAATGCAATATCCGTGCCTGTAAACAATTGGTGACAAATCGTGCCATCCTTGTCAGCAATGCTTAAAATATTTACACTTTGCTGACAACAGTGGCACTTTCTTGGTCGTATTCTTCTATCTCGGTGAGCGCTCCAATTGTGGAGTCGATGATAAAACCGCGGACAATGATGTTGTCGGGAACGAGCGGATGGTTCTTCACCCGTCGCATTGTCGCCCGCACGCTCTTTCCCGTGTCGCCGAAGCCGTTGAGCCACTGTCGGAGGTCGATGTGCTGCTCCACTTCCGCTACCTTGTCGGCAGCGATCCGCTCTCGAATCAGATGCTCCATGTGCGCGCCGGTCATCTTTCCGGCACCGCAATCCGTGTGGTGGATGAGCATGATCTCCTCGATGCCCAACTCGTAGATGCCCACGATGATGGAGCGCATCACGGCATCGTAGTCGTCGAGGATGACACCACCGGCAACCTTGACCATCTTCACCTCACCATTCTTGATGCCCAATGCCTCAGGCAGCATCACACTCAGACGCGTGTCCATGCAGGTAACAATAAGTGTCTTGCCCGATGGCTTTCCGTCCGTGATATGTTTCTTATAACCTTTGCCGGCAACAAAGCGCCGGTTGTTCTCTAAAATTTCGTCTATCATAATAAGATTGTCAATAAGTTATTGTTTGTCAGCATGATTGTCCTTAGCCTTTCGGGCGAAATCAAACAGGCTTTGAGGCAGGTGACAATAACCGTCAGGATTCTTGTCAAGATAGTCCTGGTGGTAGTCTTCCGCCTTGTAGAAGTTCTTCAGGGGCAGGTTCTCCACGGCTATCTTTCCATGGATATGCTTTTGCTGTTCAGCGAAGACCTCGTTGATGGTCGCCTCGTCGGTGCTGTCGGTGTAATAGACACCCGTACGGTACTGGGTTCCGATGTCGTGGCCCTGCCGGTTGATGCTCGTAGGGTCGATGGCCTTGAAGTACATCTTCAACAAGAACATCAGAGACACTTTGTCGGGATTGTAAGTGACATGGACTGTCTCAGCAAAGCCGGTCTTGTCGGTGCAGACATCCTTGTAAGTTGGATTCTCGGTTGTACCGTTGGCATAGCCTACCTCAGTATCCACTACGCCGTCAATCTGCTTGAAGTAATGCTCGGTGCCCCAGAAGCAGCCACCGGCCAGATATATCTCTTTCAAATTCTCTTTTTCCATATTGTTCCGTTTTATGTTTTGGTGTGCATCTGCCTGGCATGACAACAACAGCATTGCAGTCTGAATGACCACAAGGAGTGAAAGCATGGGTTGGCGATATAGGCCACTAAAGGCAGATGCTGATATCATATTTCCAAATTTAGAAGTCATTGTTGACAATCTCCTTCCCGAAGGATGCCAATGCCAGTCGCATCAGCCGGAAGTGCATTTTGCCCCATGGGAAGCCGACGATGGTGATGCAAAGCAGCAAGCCAAAGCCAAGATGGGTCAATGCAATCCAGAAGCCACCGACGAAGAACCAAAGAATGTTGACTGTCGTCTTCCTCATTCACGACTCGGCCATTCAAGCAAGCTTGATGGCTCTCGCTGTTCATTCGGTTCATGAACAAACTGAGACATCCTCCATCCTGCGGCTGGACAACAATTTGTGAGCCGAAAGGCCACAACGCGAGAATGCCTAACCGCATGGTGGCGATGCCGAAAGGTATGCCGATGATGGTAATCATCAGCAACAGCGAGGATATGAAATACTCAACCGCAATGCCGAATCCACCGAAGATAAGCCAAATGATGTTTCCTAATAACTTCATTTCTGTGACCCTTCGAGGTTATGCCATTTCGACCATCTCGGGAAGAATATGCAGTTGCAGAGCATCTTCGATTTTGAAGATGGTCTCAATGGAGAGATTTTCCCTTCCCTTTAGAACTTTGGAGATGTACTGTTGGCTACATCCCATAAGTTCGGCCAGTTTTTTCTGAGTAAGTCCTAATTGCTCCATTCTGTCAAGCATGGCTATGGCAACCTGCTGGGAGAAACGCAACCAAGGCTTATTAACACGTCTTGCTTCTGCTTCCTCTTTCCAATGTGAGGGAGTTTCCGATGCATGTGCTTCTAAATTCTTTCTAATGTCCATATTATGTCCTCCTATTATTAAATTGTACTTACAAAATCCAAGAATCCATCTTCATCAACGATATTCTCTTCTAATAAATATTGACGAACCTTTTTCATTTTCTTCAGTTCTCTACGTGTGTGCTCGCGCTCATCCATCCTCAATGTCAGCTTGATGGCACCGCCTGTAATGATATAAACGCCCTGCTCAAGCTTAATGGCATAGATACGAAGCCATGAAGAATGACCGACATTTCGTTTCAGACGTGCCTTCTCCCGTCCAAGAAGCATTTCGGTTATCCGGAAATTCTCCAAGGGATGGAACAGACTGTCCAAGTCATTTTCAGAAGAGAAACTGAGCAGGAGGGATTCCAACTCGTCACTGTCCTCTATCGTATCCTCTATTGCCGTACTTAATTCCTTTATCTTATAGAAAGCCGACATGTCACTCCAGTTTTGCTTGAAGAAAGAGCGTAGATATAAGACATCTGTCCACTGGTCGAATACCGTGGACAAGGCGTTGTCAGACTCTCCGTCATATCTGACTGCCCATAGATTGCCGTCTGATGTTATCTTGTCAAATGTCATCTTATTCTGTTTGCTTGCAAAGCTAATAATATTTTTTGGAATATACAACTTTTAGGTTGTTTTTTTCTTTGTATACTGATGATTGGAATAGGCTTTCCGTGTGTCACAATTGCCTGCCTACGGTTATATGCTGACCAAACATATATAAGGACGGCCAATAAACCAATGCACACTAACAATATCTTTTTCATACAAAAAAATCGTCTTTTAGCAACCTATAAAGCTGACCGCCAAAGCCACGATGGCAAGTCCACCCTGCTTGAAGAGAATCTTTGGGTCACTGCTCCAGGCTCCGTAGAGAGCCACGAGGATGACATAGCCCAACAGCAGACGGCTCCAAAGCAAGTCCTGGTTGATGGCGGCAAAGGTAAGCACCACGGCCAACAAGCCATTATAGACCCCCTGATTCTTCAGCAACGTAGAGATATGATGATTGCTCAGTTCATCCACGTCGATGTTGAACGTCTTGGAGGTATGGCGCGATGTGGTTGCAAACGTCTCCAAAAACATGATGTAGAGATGCTCGGCAGCCACCAACAAGATAAGAATGACAGTAAGTAGGTTCATCGTAAAAGTATCTTTTTGTTGCAAAGGTAATGAAAATCACGGAAAGCAAAGAATATGACGTAATCATTATTTGACGATCAACGGATTGTCAAAATGAAGAAGCTTTACATCATGAAGGAGACATATAGCAAGGGCTGACAGCCGATTTCTTTGGGTTCATTTTCGGGTACCGGGGGTTCGAATCATTCCGGTAGTCGAACCCCTTGGAAGAGGAAATACGACCATATACCCACCTTATCTGACAGGTGCATATCTTCGAGCAAACACTCTCTATGTCATTCCAATAAGGTAAAGAGTGACAGACTGATAGACATGTTGTGGAAATGTCCATCGGACGTATTTCAGACGAAATAAGGACGAAAAACATGATTTCTGTAATCTAATAAATTTGCGAATGCCTATAGTGTTGCACCTGCATTTGGAGGATGACAACACTATAGGCTTAAGTATATAGGTGCTGCTATCCATGGGGAATTTTCCACGCCATATCCTCGCCAGTCATACCCTACGTGCCGAGACCGAGTGCATGGCCAATCGCCTATATATACAGCCTTTGAAACGGTCGGACGTTTAGTCTTATTACTAGCCCTTCAATCGTTATATCATTTCTTGTCCAATGTAGACGAAAAGAATCTTTTAGCCATTTCAATGAGCCGGTCGGAAGTGATATTAGCAATACCTGTCCTTTCTATTTCAGCATACTCTTTTATGTTCTTGCCAATGACGAACTTACGTTCAGCGCCATCAATATTAGCTATCAGATGATAGTTGCCTTTATACGTCTGCTCGATTCTAATATCTGAAATCTTATGCCCATTGACCTCTGTGGAAATAGATTCTGTTGGCTTATCATACTCACCCCATGCACTCAGATGATCGAGGATGGTAGACTCCACACGACCGACCCATCTTGCGCCTACACCGTTTTTCTCTGCTGTCGGACGAAATTGCTTCAAGGCTTCAGATACTTCCCTTATAATTGCATCGGGCCTTTGTATGCCGTTGTCATGTGCAAATGCCACGGCGTCCTCCCGGCTGAAATTGCTGAGCTTGGCACGCATGAACAGGCAATGGTCTTCATTGGGAAGGTTGCCTCCCAAGTCCAGTACATAGGTGAGGGCGTATGCCGATGCCGCCAGCTACTTCAACAAAGAATGGGAGGCGGTGGTCGGCATCTTCAAGAGAGGGGACACTGCACTTGACAACAATCTCGTCGAACGGATGAATCGCTACTTCTCCATGTCCAGAAGGAGCTCACTCTTCTTCGGTTCTCATAAGGGAGCCGAAAGGGCAGCTGTACTCTATATGCTCGCATTGTCTGCCAAGATGAACCATCTCAACCTCTTTGACTACCTCGTCGACATCCTTAAGATGACTGCCAAATGGCAACCTAATACGCCATTGGAGAATTACAGGAATCTATTACCTAATCATTGGCAACCATCCACAGAAGACTAACAAAACTGAGCAAGCCTCCTCTCTTGCTCAGTTTTTTTGTGGCAATACGTGAATACCGATACGCTTACGACCAGTACGTCTTAATCGTACCTTTATGGAATTGAAACTTATTAGCGCCTCCGCTCTCTGAATAGTCCACCTTTAGTCTTAATCGTACCTTTATGGATTTGAAACACTCTTGGCTATCTGTTCCGTTTTAGGGAAGACAAAGTCTTAATCGTACCTTTATGGAATTGAAACTTCCGTTGGTAATTTGTCGGATTTTTTGATAATTTTATGTTGCTCGTTTCCTAATTTCGGCTATGTCCTTTCCCTTTTGCCAGCCGCGTTATGATATATGCGAGTAAGATGAGGAAGGCGATGAGGATGGCAATCATCGGACCTTTATAGCGCTCGGGCTGCAGCCATATCTCCGTGAAGAAGTTGACACGGCCAAGGATTTCTACGGGTGCCCAGAAGACGATAACCGTGGCGATGGCCATCCTGATGTTGGCTCCCCACGACGACAGGCGGAGCTCCTTGCGGAACATATAAACCGAGCCGACGAGGCAGCCGAAGCCGACGAGGAATGTTACGGGATTGTGGTCGCCGATGAACCGCGGGTCATAGCAGAACATCAGGAGAAGATAACTCGTCCATAATATCATGTTAAGCTCCATAAACGTTACTATGCTCACATGACGTGTCATCGGACGCGCTACTATTTCTGTCTTGTGCTTGCCGAAGAGCAGACGCTGCCACCAGTTGATGAAGTTGCAGCCTGTCTGCGTGCAGAAGATATAGAGCGTCATGACCATCGCCCACAGTCCGAAGGTGGCGGGGAGGATTAGGTATTCCGGCCGTGTAACGACGACACCGTTGACAATCTCGGGTTGTGTGCCATAGCGGTTGGCATAGTATTGGAAGAGAAATTCCACCCACCCGGTCCAGAAGAGCAGACCTCCGAAGAGACCGCAGAGCGTCTGTCGTGTGTCGCCCTTGACGAAGACACCGGTGATGACAATGACGAGTCCGACGAAGCCCATGGCAAAACCGGCGTAGTGTACAGACGTCGGCTCCATCGTCTTGTCCATAATCATCATCAGGGCGTGGCCCAGCGGCATGGTGAAAAGCACCAGAAAGAATGAGGCCAGCGTCCTGCCCCAGTAGTATTTTCCTATCTTCTCCATATCTCCATACTTGTCTGCCTGCAAAAGTAAGACTTTTCCCGGGAATTAAATTTACAATTTAGTGTAGCCTTGCTATCTCCTTCTTAAATTAGAGATAGGGGCTGCCGTTATTTTGTTGTGGCGTATAACTCAGATATACGTTGATTTTTCATTAGTAATTGGTTATCAGAAGATGAGTAACTTTCTTGTCGTTTCTATTCATGAAACTAACAAGATATTCTTTGTTAAATGTTTTGATATTAATACCTTCTTTATTATAGAGGCTATAGATAAAGTCAGTATTCTTTATTATCATCATCCACTTAGCACGGCACTCGTTAATCATATAGTTAGCAAGACGCTCTTGGTCTGCCTTAGTGAAGGCTTTCTGGGCGTATGTGCTGAACTCACTGTCATATGGAGGATCCAGGAATACGAAGTCTTTTTCTGTAGGATTTGTTTTTCTTAAGAATTCTTCAAAATCTAGGTTGTAGATTTTGGCGTCTGCAAAATGCCTTTGGAGAGGCTTAGAACGATAGTAATTTAGTTTTTTTGCCATGAATTTGCTGTTGTATGCAATTCCGCCGTAAGGAACATTGAAATTACCATTACTGCTATATCTAAACATGCCACTATAGGAATAATTACGCATAAAAAAGAATAGAGCGCAATGCAATGTGGGAGCACTGTCCGCTAGCCCCTTGTCATTGTAAAGGTAGCGATAGTTCATATATACTGCGCTTTTAATAGCAGTTTCTATGTTGTCCTCTAAGTCTTTTTGTGGAAGTAAGTGTTTTTCTATCTCGAGTTTACGCATACGCGTCATCTTCCGGAAAAGGTTGGTCTCCATTTCTTTCATGATAATGGAAGGCAGAGCTCCAATCTCTTTTCCTAATATGGCATAAATTTCTTCTTTCTTACAATTACAGAAGTCATGGATAAACTGCTTAAGTTCATCCTTAGAGATCTTTTCTTCTCTATATTCAAGATATTTGTCAACAAGGATATAATTATTATGGAAGAACCTGTTGCAATTTTCCCATGATTTATCCATCAGTTCCGCATACCAAAAGAAATTTTCATTCGATGAAGCAATACAATTATATAAAGAAATTAGTTCTGACGAAAAGTCATTAACGAAATACTCTTTAGCTGTCATTGCCATGAATACTGAACCGCCGCCGACAAAAGGCTCAAAATACCTTTTGAAGGCTGGAACATTCGGAAGAATATACTTCAATTCTTTCTCCTTTCCTCCTGGCCATTTCAATAACGGCTTAAGTCCAGATGCTATCATATGAGGAGTTCCCGTCATCTTTTCCTCCGGACGGAAAAAATTGTCTAATTCAAAAAGCGAGGTTTGATATGCAACATTTGTTTCACCGACCTTCATCGTATCATCGTCCTCAACTAAATTATATGTTTTTGGCATGTTTGTCTGTTTGTAGTGTATAACTAAGGTGTCCTCTATTCGTCTTTTTGCTGCATTAAAATATGTTTCATCAAGTTCGACACCGATAAAGCGTCTTTCTAATTCCAAGGCTGCCACACCAGTAGAGCCAACTCCCATGAACGGGTCGAAGATTATATCATCTTTGTTTGATGCTATTCGTATCATCTTCTTTAGTATTGATACAGGCTTTTGAGCTGGATGCTTTGGATTCTTCAACCGCTCTGGAGACATACATATCGGACTTTGAATGAAATTATGCATTTCTGCCTGAGAGATAAAGTTCCATGTATGTTTTTTGTTCCAACATGTAAATATCATTTCACAGCTATTCAAGAAGCCGGCTTTAAAAATCTTTGGCGCAGGATTGGTTTTGTGCCAAATCATAAAGTTTGATGTGTCAAACCTGTGGTCAAGACAATTATACCATCTTCCAATCTGATTGTATGATGTAAAAATGAATAGGTTTCCGGTTGGCTTCAAAATTCGAATAAACTCATCTGCCCATTCTTCTGGATTGAAGTCAATCTTGTCCCAATCAGCAACATCATTATTCATGGCAGACCGCCCCGGTAAAGGTATATTACCAGTAGAGTGTTGTCCCAAATTATATGGTGGATCGGTCAGAATGAAATCTATAGAATCATCCGGAATACGTTTGATTATATCACGGCTATCAGCTCGGATTATACATTTACGCCAATTTGGATCTTTCATCTGCTCATTGGAAGGTATGCTTCCTTTATTTCGTTAAGTGCTTCATTAATATAGTGGGCATTCTTCTTATATTCATCAATGACAATGTCGTAACCATCATCTGACTTGCATATTAGGTCCCAGAAGTCCTTGCTTATACAGAGCTCGTCATCTGCGAAGAACTGTCGAACACGTCCTTGTGTCCATGGCCTGCCTTCACCATAGCGGTTGTAAGCTGTCGCAAAAAGTATCTTTACCTTATCTTCCGAGCCGAGTTGATTGGTAAGAATGCAGTACTGCTCCAAAAGGGCTTCCTTTTCTGAACGAGCTTTTTTATTGTCGAGATCTCCTCCAATTTTAAGTTCTATCAGATAGTGCATGCCTGTTTCTGTGTCGAAAAGATAATAGTCGCTTTCATGACGCTTTGTATGAGCTGCACCTCTTTTTAAGGAAATGCCTTGGTAGTCAGTAGTTTTAGGAGCACGCCGGTCTTCTTTCCTCTTATATTGCTCAAGAAGCTCTGCGATATAGTCTGTTTGTTCTTTATATAAAGTTCCTTCTACGTGCTGACTCACCTCATAGTTCAATTCAGCTATGCTAATAGCCATACTTTCGAGCATATTACCCAAAGAGCTATCAAGAGAACGGGCTAGGGCAGAATAGTATTGTATCTCTTGACCAAGGGCGGCAATGAATACGTTATGTATCTTCATGTTAATGACTCCATTTTCGTCATCTACCTCTGCAAGGTGACGTGTTGAAAAGCCATTAGCGTAAGATTTTACGGCACTGCTAATTATACTTCGGATAGCTCTTTCTTTGTTGATAGTATCGGACATTCTATTCTTTTTTGTGCAAATGTATAAAATAAAATTGGAAATCGTGCAATTTCATAACTGAAGTTTGTTCAGCCTTGTTCTATTTAACACTTCCTCTTTTTTGTCAGTTAGATTTTAAGTTTCAAGTTGCTGACTTATCTTATCCGTCTCCTGTGTTTCCTCTAACTACTAAGAACCTCTTGCTCTATACTGACGATAATAAAAAGAAAGAGCCCTCATAAGCTTGTCTGACTAAAAGATCCTCACAGCCTCGGAGGCACACTCTTTAGTAACCCCAGGCTAAGCGAGCGGAGCCTGGGGTACACCGAGCGGCGTTCCGCCTCTCATTGCCTAGGTGTCGGGCGACTGCAGGGTGCGGCCCTTGTGGCCGTCCGCAAACTATGGCACATTTTTTTTTACGGACGGCCCCTAACCCTACCTAGCCGCACCCTGCAGTCGCCCGACACCACGCGCTAAATGGATACACGTCTGTCGTTAATTCTCATGTTACATTCTCTGCACCGAGACCGAAGGATTCCAAGGGAGTGGGGTTTATCCCCATCCTCTAAGCGCGACTGTAATTTATAGCCTCGGAGGCACACTCTTTAGTAACCCCAGACTAAGCGAGCGGAGCGAGTGCAGTCTGTGGTAAGAAAATGCGAACCTATCAACTCAGTGCCTCGGAGAGGTACACTATCAGTAAACCATCGCTTAGCGAGTGGATCGTGTGTAGTCTGAACTATCTTTACAAAAACCCGTTATGAAAACCGCTCATTCTAGAGACGGAATCCGTCTAAATAACATGAAAATCGTGCCGATTTTTCTCTTGATTTGTAAAAGCATATGTTTTACAAGGTAAAAGCATATGTTTTACCTCGTAAAAGTACTACACTTACAACGCAAGTAAGCCTTACTTTTTCGCCAAAAATGGCCCATTTGCGACCCTTATAAAAAAGCCCTTTTAGTAACGTGTTGATACTCAATGTTATAGAAAACACTCGTTTTCCCCGCATTTGGCGCCGTGTCTTCCCCTCGCTCAGAATAATCGAAAAATGAGTGGCGTAAAATGTCAAATCGATTTACAAATAGTTATTTAGCTAAAGTCGCTCTTAGTGTATTTGGTACCTCTTCGAGGCACTGAGGGAATGCTGACTACCGTATACCCCCAGGCTGCACTCGCTTCGCTCGCTTAGCCTGGGGTTACTGAGAGTGTACCTCTCCGAGGCACTGAGGGAAGGCTGTCTACCGTATACCCCCAGGCTGCGCTCGCTTCGCTCGCTTAGTCTAGGGTTACTAAAAGTGTACCTCTCCGAGGCACGGAGTGGTCTGTTCTAGTTGCCTTACCCCAGACTGCACTCGCTTCGCTCGCTTAGTTTGGGGTTATTGAGAGTGTGTCTCTCCGAGGCATGAGTGGTTTAATGAGTGTTTCAAGTTGGGGATGCTGAGTAGTTACGTTTCCTCCAATGAAAAAATTCTTCTGAAAATATTATATATTAAAAAAAATTAGTTAAGTTTGCAGCAGAGAAAATGAAATGACGCTGTATGGCAATAAAAAGGATGATATATAGAGTTGTGGACTTGTATGTCGACGGGTTCCGGCACCTCACATGGGGAAAGAGCCTGTGGATAGTCATCCTTGTGAAACTACTGATAATCTTTGCCATACTGAAGATTTTCTTCTTTCCAGACTATATAGCCACGCACCGCGGAAAGAATAACTCCGCTGACTTCGTGGGGAAGCAGGTGCTCCAGGAGTCGCGGCCATCACAACCGCCGGTGAGTGACGGGAGCAAGAGATAGACAACATTATTAATAACTTCAAATCAACTAACGACAGATGAACCAACTACTTTTGGAAATATCGCCATCAGTCATCGACTGGTCGCGTGCGCAGTTTGCTCTGACGGCCGCCTACCACTGGCTCTTTGTGCCACTGACACTGGGCCTTGCCGTCATTATGGGCATAGCGGAGACCATCTATTACAAGAACGGAGACCCGTCATGGCGCGACACGGCGCGCTTCTGGCAGAAGCTCTTCGGCATAAACTTCGCCATCGGCGTGGCAACGGGTATAATCCTGGAATTTGAGTTCGGCACGAACTGGAGCAACTACTCCTGGTTTGTGGGTGATATCTTCGGAGCGCCCTTGGCCATAGAGGGTATCGTGGCCTTCTTCATGGAGTCGACGTTTGTGGCTGTGATGTTCTTCGGATGGAAGAAAGTGTCGCGGGGCTTCCACCTCGCCTCAACATGGCTGACGGGCATCGGCGCCACCATCTCGGCATGGTGGATACTCGTGGCAAATGCATGGATGCAGTACCCCATAGGGCAGACCTTCAACCCCGACACGATGCGCTTCGAGATGACGAGCTTCGCCGACGTGGCCTTGTCGCCGTTTGCCGTCGACAAGTTCCTGCATACCGTAACATCATCATGGCTTATCGGTGCCGTATTCTGTGTGGCGGTGTCCTGCTGGTTCCTACTCAAAGGCCGTGAGGCTGTCATGGCACGGAGGAGTATTAAGATAGGCGCCTCTGTGGGACTCTTTGCCGCCATCGCCGCCTTTGCCACCGGCGACAACTCCGCTTATATGGTGGCACAGACTCAGCCTATGAAGCTGGCGGCCATGGAGGCACTGTATAATGGTGGACCGTCGCAGAGCCTGACGCTCTTTGCCGGCGTGAACCCACTGTCGCAACCCGACTACACTACGGAGAAGGAACCGCCATGCCGTATCGCCTTCCCGAACATGCTCTCGTTACTCGCCACCCATGACGCTAACGGCTATGTGCCCGGTGTCAACGACATCATAAACGGATATACCGCTGACAACGGCCGTCGTGAGCCGTCGCTGAAAGAGAAGGTGGCAATGGGACGGAAGGCCATCGAGGCCGTAACGCTCTACCGCCAGGGCGACCATTCGGAGAAGACACGACGTGCCGTGGCAGAAAACGTACGGTACTTCGGCTATGGATATGTTAAGGATGCCTCACAGGTAGTGCCGCCGATAGGTATCACCTTCTGGCTCTTCCGTACTATGGTGGGCCTTGGCACCTTCTTCATGCTCTTCTTTGCCGTCGTCCTCTTCATCGTCTTCAGGAAGGATATCGCCGACAGGAAGTTCCGGTGGCTGCATATCGTAGCCCTTATCACCATTCCGCTGGCATGGATATGCAGTGAGAGCGGATGGATGGTGGCCGAATTCGGACGGCAGCCGTGGACCATCCAGGACATGCTGCCCACATGGGTCGCCGTCTCCGACCTGCAGGCTGGCAGCGTCATGCTTACATTCTTTATCTTCCTCGCGCTTTTCACCACGCTGCTTGCCGTGGAGATAAGCATACTGTGCAAACAAATTAAAAAAGGTCCTGAACACTCCATCAACGAAACACTATGATAACATACTCTTTTCTTCAGCATTACTGGTGGCTCGTCATCAGTCTGTTGGGTGGCATCCTCGTCTTCCTGCTCTTCGTGCAGGGTGCCAACACCATGATATTCAGTATAGGCAAGACAGCGGAGGAACGGCGTCTTGTCATCAACTCCACGGGAAGGAAATGGGAGTTCACCTTCACCACTCTTGTGACCTTCGGCGGCGCGTTCTTCGCCAGCTTCCCGCTCTTCTACAGTACGAGCTTCGGCGGTGCCTACTGGCTGTGGATGCTCATACTGTTCTCTTTTGTAATTCAGGCCGTAAGTTATGAGTTCCAGAACAAGATGGGCAACTTTCTCGGTGCCCGCACCTTCCAGGTGTGCCTCGTCATCAATGGCGTGGTGGGACCGCTGCTCCTCGGCGGTGCCGTGGCCACATTCTTCGACGGCAGCAACTTCGTGGTCGACAAGATGAACATCACCGACAGTCTGCAGCCTGTCATCAGCCGGTGGGCCAACGGCAGCTGTGGGCTCGACGCATTGCTGGATATCTATAATGTGATATTCGGCGTAGCCGTGCTCTTCCTGGCCCGCACCCTTGGTCTGCTCTATATGATAAATAATATCGATGACGAGACCTTGCGGGGGCGTATGCGGCGGTCGCTGTTATGGAACGCCGGCGCGTTCCTGGTCTTCTTCCTTATCTTCTTCGTCCATGTCCTCCTGAAAGACGGATACGCATATAATGCCGCCGGGGTGATAGCCATGGAGCCAATGAAATACCTCCATAACCTACTCGGGCAGCCCTTGGTGCTAGCCATACTTCTCATAGGCGTTGTCATGCTCCTTCTGGGTATAGTGCTGACGCTGATGAGACCTTCCTTCGTCAAGGGGGTATGGTGCTCCGGCATAGGAACCGTGGTGGCTGTGACGGCACTTTTCCTCATGGCGGGGTGGAACAATACGGCTTATTATCCGTCGAACGCTGACCTCCAGAGCTCGCTGACCATCACCAACAGCTGTAGCAGTGAGTTCACGCTCCAGACAATGGCTGTTGTCAGCCTTCTCGTACCATTTGTGATAGCGTATATTTATTACGCCTGGCGGTCTATCGACAGCCGGAAGTTGAGTCGTGAGGAACTGAAAGGCGGTGATGTATATTAGCCGTTATGGTCTATGAATGAAAAGTCCCGGTCTGTACGTTGACAGGCCGGGACTTTCTTCGTCAATAACGCTTGATAGTCAATGGTGCTATTTTGTCTACCAAAAAATGACAAAGTTGCGCCAGTGCAGGGAAGGGCTTCATGCCCTTCCAAAAACAATGTTCGACCTATTTTTTAAAGCGGTTGGAGGCATTTGTCAGCGGTTAGAGCATTTTCAGCGGTTGGGACATTTTTTGAGGAAGGGCATGAAGCCCTTCCCTGCACAGGATATGCGCACCTGAATATCCCTGTAAATGGTTGATTATCAATGGTGCTATTTTGTCTAACAAAAAATGACAAAGTCTTGCCAGTGCAGGGAATGGCTTCATGCCCTTCCAAAAACAATGTTCGACCTATTTTTTAAAGCGGTTGGAGCATTTGTCAGCGGTTAGAGCATTTTCAGCGGTTGGGACATTTTTTGAGGAAGGGCATGAAGCCCTTCCCTGCACAGGATATGCGCACCTGAATATCCCTGTAAATGGTTGATTATCAATGGTGTTATTTTGCCCCAACAAAAAAATATGACAAAGTCGGGACGGGCTTGTGCAGGGAAGGGCTTCATGCCCTTCCAAAAACAATGTTCGACCTATTTTTTAAAGCGGTTGGAGCATTTGTCAGCGGTTGGTGACATTTTCACCTGACTTCATCACATCTTTGGTTGGATGAAGTGTCATCATTGATTATCAGTTAGTTATAAGCTTATTTCAGCAATTGATGGTGACGCAATTACGAATTATGGAATGACATCCCTTCTTGACATCCCGGCAGACAGTCAATGTCTTTGTCCTGACTCATATTGCCTTGCCATCTCCAGATGATACGAAAAAAATCATGTACAGGCTTACGCTCCATGAGGAGCTCTGAGTCTCAACCATCGGGATAGCCTTACGAGCAAGCTCGACGGCTATCCCGCTGGTTGAGGCTCACCCTTTCGGGGGCAAAGCCAGTACATGAAGAAAATTGCCAAGGCATAAAATTGCGCATAGCGCATAAAATAAAGCGGCTGAATAGTCGTTTGTAAGTAAACTTTCTAAAATAATTGTGAGCAGATTTAGGGGGTGCTGAATATTTTATGCGCTCTGCGCAATTTTACGCGATAGCGATTTTCGCACGGGCAGGCTTTTTGTCCCTATCACCTCAGCACCATAGCTCCTTGGGGAGCTAAAGTCTGTATGTGACTATTTTCCAAAAACTTATTTTCGATTCAGGGTGACGCATTGACGAAGTCAGGAATGCTTGATTGTCAATGGCGCTATTTTGTCCCAACAAAAAAGTGGCGAAGTCGTGCCAGGGAAGGGCTTCATGCCCTTCCTAAAACAATGTTCGACAAATTTTGTAAAGCATACAAACGCAGATAAAATTCTTTTAATTCTCTAATTCTTGATATTTTTCAGCGGTCGGGACATTTTTTGAGGAAGGGCATAAAGCCCTTCCCTGCACTGGGCATGCGTCCCCCTATATCACCTAATTATCCTTGCAAGTGCTTGATTGTCAATGGTGCTATTTTGTCCCAACAAAAAAAGGCAAAGTCGGGACGGGCTTGTGCAGGGAAGGGCTTCATGCCCTTCCAAAAACAATGTTCGACCTATTTTTTAAAGCGGTTGGAACATTTGTCAGCGGTTGGAGCATTTTCACCTGACTTCATTACATCTTTGGTTGGATGAAGTGCCATTATTGATTATCAGTTAGTTATAAGCTTATTTCAGCAATTGATGGTGACGCAATTACGAATTATGGAATGACATTTCTCCTTAACAGCCCGGCAGACTGTCAATGTCTTTGTCCTGACTCATATGCCTTGCCATCTCCAGATGATACGAAGCAGAAAATCATGTACAGGCTTACGCTCCATGAGGAGCTCTGCTGAGGTGATGGGGGCAGCCGACGAGCTTGCTCGTAAGGCTGTCCCCATCACCTCAGCACCATAGCTCCTTGGGGAGCTAAAGTCTGTACGTGACTATTTTCCAAAAACTTATTTTCGATTCAGGGTGACGCATTGACGAAGTCAGGAAAAGATATAAAGCGCACAGAGACTGCTGTGGAGCTCTATGCAGGTATAAAAATTGGGCACACTAAAAGGTTGTTGCCGAAGAGAAAGGCTAGTAAACGACAAGGCCTTGGCCAGTGGCTACCGTAGCAGCTGTGCCTTACCGAAGACCCAGGACAGGCGAGTCATGTCCAGGACCTTCGCCAGCATGATGGAACCGGCAAGGCCGATGATGACGACGACGATGGCATGGAGCACGCCGGTAGTATCGAAGCTAAAGGCGGGCACAAGGAACTTCCCCGCCATGGTGAAGATAGGATGAAACATATATATAGGTAATGTGTTGCGCCCTATATATAATAATGTTGAGAGGACCTTTCCATGGCAGAGCGACTTTATGGCGGAAGAGAAGGAGAGGAAGCAGAAAGCAAGTACGATGACGAGAAGGTTGCCCCAGTCCAAATTCGGGTCAATGAGGAGGATAATAGATAATGGAATTACCGACAGATAAGATGCCGCGAATAGTCTGTTGTAGTCTGCCGAGGTAACGCGTATCACCACTCCTAGGAAGAAATAGAAGGCATGAGTCCACTCTAGCAAAGGAGTGAAACGGGACAGGCAGAGCAGGACAATGCCATAGACTATGAGCTTCGTTATAACTCCGGCCCGTGGCAGACAACGGAACGTTGCATAGCACAGGAAAGCACAGATGAGCATTACGCGAAAGAACCAGTAAGGTCCTATGGCCCTGACGAGAAGGATTGTCGCCGCCGTGTTCCAGTCGAGATGTTGTATGCCGTCCCTGACAGGGAAATATAGCGACAGTACCATATACCCTGTTACCATTATCACGTAAGGCAAAAGTATCCTTAACAGATACAAGGCGAACCGACGTACGGGCTTGTTGACATTCAGCAGGTAGCCCGTAACAATCAGAAATGTGGGCATGAGAAACGACAGTATGCCACTTTTGATGCACGGATGGATGTTCCCGAAGTTCACTATATGTACCAAGATGACAAGTGCTATAAGTATGGCCCTCTGGAAGTCTATTTCCTCTATATGTCTTTGTGGCATTGTTTCTATGCTTTTTCTTGTAGTGTGAGAATGATAATGCAAAGGTAGTAAAAAGAACGCGAAACTATTTATATTGAACATTCAAATTCTGGACTTTAATAAAATCACCATATTTGGGTATGGGATTTTTTTGTGTAATTACAGAACCGATTGTACTTTTGCACCCGATAAAGAATTAGTAACAATGAACAAAACTTTTTTACATTTAGAGATCGTTTTATTGCTTGCTGTTCCAACGGCGGCAGTCGCCCAGGACAGCATATCAGAGAAGAGTATTACGGGTAACGTGATGACGGAGGTTAACTTCGGACACCGTCATGGTCAGGAGAAGCCGACGGTAATAGACTTCCCACATATCGTTGCCGGTGCCACGTGGCAGATGGGGCACGGCTGGTCGGCTGTGGCGGAGGTGGAATACGAGCGTTTCTATTCCGACGGCAGCTGGGGTAACAACTTCCGCGACAACTATGCTACCAACAAGCTCTATGTCAACAAGGCCTGGAGCGACGCCCTGAACGTGAAGATGGGTATCGTCGACATTCCGGTGGGAACGACGAACAGTGGCGGGCCGGCACTGACCATCTATGATCCATCCAGCGAGAGCGCCCTTCTGCCTATGACATGGCATGATGGTGGCGTGGCAGTGTGGGGACAGACGGGGATGTTCCATTATGAGGTGGGAGCATACGTCTATGGCGCGGCCCCGCTGAAGGACTCACGGATGGTCGGGACGGCCGCAAGGGTGGGGTTGACCACCGGTGGCTTCGATGTCAGCCTCTCCGGATACTATGGTACCACAAAGGTGGGCATGGAGCACCGCCAGGGCCTCGACATCGAGGGGCAGAAGCATGTCGGTCATGTGGCTCTCGACTTCGCATATCTTGCCAATGGATGGACCATCGACGGGCAGGCCATCGCCAGCAGTGGTAATGGCAACAGGGCCGTTGGTGTGGAGGCCGGATATGACGTGGCTACGCTCATGCGCCTTCCTGACTTCTCCATCATTCCTTTTGCCCGTTATGATGGTGTGTACCATGTCGCTGATGTCTCCTGCAACAAATATACCATCGGACTGAACACCACATTGCCTTTAGGTTTTACCTTCAAGGCTGAGGCATCACGACAGAACCCCACCGATACCCGCCATAGTACATCATTCGACATAAGTATCGGATGGCAGGGCGAGTTCTGAAATAAGATGTCCAATCTGTCAGGGCGCCATGTCAATTTCATCCAGTGCAGGGTGCGGCCCTCGTGGCCGCCCGCCAACTCCCGAAAATGTGAGTACAACGAATGGGGCGCCCTAATACATTATCTTTTCCTGTCTTCGTCACTCTTTGGAGATAGGTTTGTAACGCATTGATAATCAATATTAGTGTACTTTAATATGGGTGTCCCAAAAAGCTTGAAAAGCACTCTGTACCTCTAAAAGGGGATGCTCGAAAATGCGATTCTCACGAGGTGTTTTTGTAAGGCTCACACAGAGACACAGAGCCACAGAGAAGGCTTCGCCTTAAAGAGAATACGATGACTTCTGCGATGTGCACGTTTCGTGAACTCTTTACGGCGAAGCCGTCTCTGTGAACTCTATATATAATAAGGTGCCCGTCTCTGATACTCTGTGTCTCCGTGTCTCTGTGTGAGTATTGCTTCAAGAATATTGGTTCATATTATTATTACCGCCAAGAGATGAGCGTGTAGGAGGTGACGCGTCCCGCGTCACAAAACCATATAACCTTGCAAGAAACAATCGCGACGCGAGACGCGTCGCCTCCTACATGGCTTTGTAAGGTGGGTGTCTCTATGACGAATACAGGTGTGAGTACAACGAATGGGGCGCCCTAATACATTCTCTTTTGATCTTTCGTGCCTTAGTTGTTGGCGGCTAATGGGGAGGCCTGCGTGTAGACACGCGTGCTGAGGTCCTTGTCGAGAGTATAGATGCCATAGCCGTTGTCGCCAATCATCCGCAGACTGTCGATGATGGTCTTGGCACTGTCCTCTTCCTCCACCTGCTCGTCGATGAACCATTTCAGCATACTCTGTGTGGCGAAGTCGTTCTCCTCTATCGACAGTGCATAGAGCTTATTGATAAGCTCCGTTACCTTCTGCTCATGCTTCAGTGTCTCCTCAAACATGTTCAGTGGTGTCGTCCACTCTGTCGGGACGCCCTCTATAGGTTTCAGCTCCACCTTGCCGTCGCGCTGGAGGATATAATCGAAGAATATCTTTACGTGGTCGAGTTCCTCCTGATACTGTATTTCAAACCAGTTGGCCATACCCTGATAGCCTTTTGCGTTAGCATAAGCAGACATAGACAGATAGAGATAAGCTGACCAGAACTCTGCATTGATTTGCGCGTTGAGCGCATCTTGTACTTTTAGGTTTAACATAGTGATTTGAATTTATTAGTGAATTATTAAAAAGAATCTCCAATTTTCTCCGAATGGGGGGTGAGTACCTTTAGCCGCTTGGGCAATTCTTATTACTCACTGCTCATTCCTCTCTTTATCACTGTGCCGTTGGCCTGGTGTGTGGCCAGTACGAGGACCTCGGCAATCTGGACGTGTGCCGGCGCACTGGCAGCATAGAAGCAGACATCGGCAATGTCATCGCCGTTGAGGGGCTTGATACCTTTGTATACGTTGTCGGCACGCTCCGTGTCGCCATGGAAGCGGATGTTGGAGAAGTTGGTCTCCACGAGTCCCGGCTTGATGTCGGTAACGCGGATGTTGGTGTCGGCGACATCGATGCGGAGGCCGTCGGAGAGTGCTTTGACGGCAGCCTTCGTGGAGCAGTAGACGTTGCCGCCGGCGTATGCGGCGTCACCGGCCACGGAGCCGATGTTTATCACATGGCCTTTGTTCCGTTTCACCATGCCTGGCACTATGAGACGTGTCATCGTCAGCAGACCTTTGATGTTAGTGTCAATCATCTGGTCCCAGTCGTCGAAGCTGCCCTCATATTCCGGCTCGAGGCCGCGTGCCAGTCCTGCGTTGTTAATGAGCACGTCGATGTCCTGCCATGACTCGGGGATGCTGTCTATGGCAGCCTTTGCCGCCTCACGGTCGCGGACGTCGAAGCACAGCGTCAGTACCTCCGTGCCGTCGTTCCCGAGTTCCTGCTTCAGCGCTTCGAGTTTCTTCTCGTTTCTTCCGGTTATTATCAGGTTATAGCCACCCTTAGCGAAGCGGCGTGCACAACCCTCGCCGATGCCGCTCGTGGCTCCTGTTATCAATACTATTTTCCTATCCATATTCATTTTTGTAAGCGTTAACTAATTGCGGCCTTTGACTTTATAATGCTGCAAGGGCTATGCTGAGGAACTTCGCCTCTGTAGTGTCACCGCGCGACGGAAGTACTACGGGTGCCAGAGTGCCCTGCAGCACGCTGGCCGTACGGGCATGGACAAAGAACGTCAGCGTCTTGTGAAAGACGTTTCCCACCTCAATGTTTGGGAAGACGAGTGCGTCGGCATGTCCGCCCAACGACGATGTCAGGCCTTTCGCAGCCAGTCCTTCCGGCGACAGCGATGTTATCAGGTCCAACGGTCCGTCGACGATACATGGTCCGAAGACATCCTCCCTTGCTGCCTGGATGATGGTTTTGTAACCCTCGGTATATGGGAAATGGCGCGTGTCGGTTTTCTCCGAGCAGTGTATGAGCGATACCCTCGGCTTGTCGACACCCATGATATGCCATGCCTTGACGAGGTATTTCACCTGCTCCATACGTTGTTCCTGTGTGGGGAATGGTATTACGGCGGCGTCGGTGAACATTATCATGTGGTCGTAGCCCGGTATCTGCGCCAAGGTCAGCTGTGTGAGCACGCTGCCCGGCGCCAGCATCCCTTTCTCCTTGTCGAGGACGGCACGCAGGAGGTCGTCGGTGTTTATCCGGCCTTTCATCAGCATGTCGGCCTTGCCGTCGCGGACGAGCTCCACCGCCTTATGCGCGGCGTCGATATGGTTGTCAGCATCGACATATTCTATGTGGTTGTGGTAGTGAGCCATAGCCTGGTTACGGCTTATTATCTCCTTGCCACCCACGAAGATTATGTCCACGAACCCCTCGTCGAGGGCCATCTCCACGGCCCTCTGCGTGTGGGTGTCTATGCCGTTGACGACGGCCAGGCGCTTGCGTGCCCCCCGTCTTATCAGCAGCTTTATCAAGTCTTCGAAAGTCTTTATCATAGGCGTCAGCCCTCCTTGGCCTCGTTGTCATCGTCAGCATTTACTGACGACGCCTCTTTCTTTCGCGCTTCCTTTCTCGCGCGGTTGCGTGCCTGTTCCTTCGCAAACTCCTTATACTCTGAGCTGTGCCCAGTGGATATGAAAGAACTTACGACGTACCAAACGACGAGAACTCCAAGTGCGATGAAAAGTAAATTACCCATTTTATTATTAGTCTTATTATGTTTTTTTGTTTCTTACTTGCCGGCATTGTCCGGCATTGTCTTATCTCTTTTGTCCTTCCATGGTGGCCTTTGACATCTTCTTCTTCCGTTTGCATTGGTCGTAGAAGGCGCATCCGGCACATCCGTAGTTCTTGTACCGCACGTTCTCACGCCATTCATTGATGAAGTAGCGGGTGGCTAAGACGGCACAAACGGCCAGGACTATACCTATAACTATATATTGCCAAATCATATTATTGCTTCTTGTCCAGTTTCTCGTACTCACTATTCAGTGAGACATACTCCGGAACAATTTCTTTCATTTTCTTTACTATCGCCGCACTGTCGAAGGTCTCCGACACTTTTATGAGGTCTTCGATGTCCTTCTCCACCTCTGGATAGTCGTATTCGCGGACCTTGGCGATGCGTATCTTGTCGTTGAACGACGGCAGGGAGTTCTCGTCGTTGGCGAGCACCTCCTCATAGAGCTTCTCTCCCGGCCGCAGTCCAGTGAACTTTATCTCGATGTTGTTTGCCCCCGACAGCTTTATCATCCTCCGTGCGAGGTCTACAATCTTCACGGGCTTGCCCATCTCGAAGACAAATATCTCACCGCCCTTGCCACGTGTGCCGGCTTCGAGGACGAGCTTGCAGGCTTCCGGAATGAGCATGAAGTAGCGGATGATGTTAGGGTCGGTAACCGTTATAGGACCACCGTTGCGTATCTGCTCCTCGAAGAGTGGGATGACGGAACCGTTGCTGCCAAGGACATTGCCGAAGCGTGTCGTCACAAACTGAGTGTGGCTGCTGTTCTCTTTCTCCGGGTCTTTCAGCGTGAGCCAGCGGTCCAGGCTCTGGCAGTATATCTCACATATGCGCTTGGAACATCCCATGACGTTTGACGGGTTTACAGCCTTGTCGGTGGATATCATCACAAATTTTCTCACGCCGTATTTCACGCTGAGGTCCGCAATGACCTTTGTGCCCCAGATATTGTTCTGTACGCTCTCCGACGGGTTGTTCTCCATCATTGGCACGTGCTTATAGGCTGCCGCATGGAAGACAAAGTCGGGGCGCTTCTCGCGGAAGATGCTCTCCATGCGCTCCTTGTTGGCGATGCTCGCCACATAGGTGTCGGCCTTGACGTCGGGGAAGTCGTGGAGCATCATCAGTCGTATGTCGTGCTGCGGCGTCTCGGCCTGGTCGATGAGTATGAGCTCTTCCGGTTCGAACTTCGCCACCTGCCGCACCATCTCCGAACCAATGCTTCCTGCCGAGCCGGTGATGAGAATGCGCCGTCCCTTGAGCATGGCCCCTATGGACCGGAGGTCTACCTGGATCTCGTCGCGTGGCAGCAGGTCCTCAATCTTTACCTCATGGAGCTGTACGCCCTGTACGTTTTCCTGGTCCTTCGTCCAGCCCTTCGGCAGACCTGCGAAGTATATCTTCACACCCTCACCGATGAGCATGTCCTGCAGGGCGACATCATCGCGGAACCTGTCGGCCTGAGCCTGACTGACGAGCACCGCCTGGATATGCAGGTCCTTGATGTCGTTGGCCAGTTGCTGTTCCGGCTTGTAGACTTTCTCTCCCAGCAGTATCCTCCCCTCGTAGTTCTTGTCATGCGATATGAAACCCTTGAGCTGGAACTGCGTCGGCTTGATGTTACGGATATTCTTCGCCAGACCTATGCCCTGGTCGCCGACACCGTAGATGAGTGTGCGCAGTCCTTTGTCGGAGCTGAAGGCCACATCGTATAAGGTCTTCACCAGTATGCGCAAGCCCCACATGAAGACCGTGGCCACGCCGTACATCGCTATTATCTGCCGTCCCTCGAGTGGGATGAAGCCTATCTGCATGTGCCAAGGATATATGACATAGTGGAATATCAGTGCCAGCACACACGACAGTCCTTGGGCCATGGCCACACGCTGTAGGTCTACGAATGAGGAGTATCGGATAATGCCGGAGTAAGTGTGGAAAATCTTAAAACCTATAAGGTTGAAAATCATATAGACGAAGATTGTTTTCGTCAGTATGACTATATTCCCCAGCGTCACGGCACCATGATAGTACAGCCAGAACACGAATATTCCCGACAGATAACATATTATGATATCTATTACGAGTACTGTCCAGTAGGGTATAGCTCTCTTGGAGAAGTACCAGTTCAGGATGGATTGTAGAAGTTTGTTCATTTTCTGTTGAGCCAGTATGAATAGGATTGTGCAGGCGTTGGTCCTGCCCGGTCCGCATCATTTACTGTTTTGCAAAGTTAATAATAAAAAGATAGTTAAAAGAATAATTTGCCCTCCTCCGGCTGTCGTTTTATAGTTATTTAGCTATATCAAAGTGTTATTATGTTTTGTGGAGGTTGCCGGAAGAACAAATAATCCCCACGGCACATACATGATGTGCCGTGGGGAGAACTTATTCTATGTAATCGACCTTGACGACGATGACACGGAAGTGCTGGTCCTGCTCCTTTGTCCCGGTCTTGGCAACATGCCAGTCGGAGGGAAAGAAGATATTGAACCGTGGCGCAGTCGTGGCAAACTGCCATGCCTTTGCCGGGTCGTAGTCGTAGTGGATGACATCTTTCTTGGCATCATACTCGCAGTTAGGCCTGGTGGCCGCGTCATCGTGGTTGAGGAGTACGAAGCCCTCGGTGCCGCGGACGACGAACTGGAAGTCTATTTTCTTCCTGTGGCTTTCGGAGCGCCGTTTCTCCAGCGGCTTGTTGGTGTCGTCCTGTACCGATGCCGTCATTGTCGTGCCTGGTATGGCGTACTTTCCGGCTTTCAGCGTGTCGAGGTCTGTCTGCTCAAGCCATGCGAAGAGAGTGTCCCACTGCTTGCGGTTGCGCTTATACTGTTGTTTGAATTCAGCCATGTTGACCACTCCGGGCTTCCCTTTCGTGAAGCCGTTCATCCATGGCGCGTGTTTTCTGACCCATTTGCATTCCGCCTTTTGTCCATGCTGTGCGCATGTCTGTGAACAGCACTGAGCCATGGCGGCCATTGGCATTGTCAGCATTAATAATAGTAAGAGTTTTTTTATCATGTTTCGTTATTTTATTTCTGATTATTATTTTTTCTTTCACCTTCCTTGACCACAGCCCTAAAGACAGACGGTTATCTGTTCTTGTGTTTCAGATACCAAGGGTGCGTGTAGAAGTGGTAGAGCATTAGGGCAAAGACTATCAGCACCAGTCCTATGCTGTCGAGGAGATGGAAGTCGTCGAGCCATAGCGCAAGGAAGAAACCGATGGCGATACCCAGTTCCCATGACAGGAAAAACGAGCTCTGCGCCGTTCCCCTCTGGCAGTGGTGTGCCAGCTTGTTGAAGAAGAGCTGCATGCGTCCGCCGATGAGTCCCGAGCCTATGCCGATGAGTACGGGGGCGAGGTGCTCCACGACGGGTATCCCGCTTCTGAAGATATACAGCAGTAAGGCTCCCGTGATGAGTATGCCGCCACTGATGAACTCACTCTGCAGGTCGGCGTTGACGAAGACGAAAATCTCTGCCAGGAGTGCCAGTGCCAGTCCCAAGGCGAGTTGTATGAAGAAGATTTCGTTATGGAAGGCCATAGCCACCGACATGCCCAACACTACCGTTACCGGCAGAAGGTTCAGCGTCAGATGTATGCCTTGCGGCATGATGAAACGGTCGAAGCAGAAGACATGTCCGTTGTCGTCTGGTGACTTGAAAGGTATTCTGATGATGCTTATAAGGAGGAGCGTAGCCACATAAAGCCATAGGATGACAGGCTCCTCAATCCTGCTGACGGGTGCTACAATTGTCAGCAGCGGCCCTATGGCGATGGCGAAGCGGCGGAACCACGCAGAGGTGTAGTTGGCTTCCGTGCGCTGGGCCGACTCTGTAATGTCGATGACCAGCGTACTGGATATTATCATCTGTGCAAGTCCGAAGAAGGCTCCGTACCAGAACATACCGAGAAGACATGTTACAAACAGTGGGTATCCATGCATCTTGCTTGCTGCCAGACTGACGACGATGCTCATCAGAGCCATTGCCGCCACAGAGAGCTGGCAGACACGTTTCCGCTGGTAGCGCTGAAGCAGATAATGGCAGTATGGCCCGAGGATGAAGATGCCCAGTCCGTAGATGCTTATTATCAATGCCTGCTCTATCGTACGCAGTCCGTCGCCATCATAAAAGGTCATGGCATTGCCCAGTGCCGACAGTTGCATGTATACTATTGTCGACATCAGCAGGTTGACAATGGCAAGAAGCCAGAAGTCGCGATGCCACAGCCTTATGTGTATCGGTGTGTTCTGTGTATCCATTTATGGTACAAAGGTACTGCAAATGGGTGAGATGGCAAAAGAAAGTGTAAATTTATTTTATAAATTGAAGATAATGTTAACAAAAACACTCCATTTTATTGTAAAAATGTGTTTTTCATGCAACTCTTCAATAACCCTACAGACTTCTCGCCATCTTGTAGCGGTAGTAGAAATGCCACCATAGGATAAAGGCTGGATGTCCGAACAATGCCTCGGCAGGGAACTCAAGGAAGTTGCGGAGACATCTCACAACGCTGTAGAAGGCTATGACGTTGGCGTTGTGTGACTTCAGATGTGTGAAGCGCTTGTCGCTGAAACCGAAGTTACCGGTCTTTATCACATCACGGATGATATATTCTCCGACTCTTCTGCTCTGTGGCGCTATGAGGAAACGCTCCTCCAGTCCGAGATAGTGGTTGAGGACATACATAAGTCCACGGGCGAACTTCCACATCCCGAGCCAGCGGGCTTTCTGCTTGAAGTCCTCTTTCTCCTTGCTCGTCGTGCCGCGGCGCAGGAGATAGTAGTAATCGATTATCTGTCTCAGTCCGATGCCTTCGAAGAGGAAGTGCTTCATCACGTGCGACATCTGTAAGACACGGTTCATACTGTCTGTGGGCACGTTGAGCCATCCCATGGAGTCTGGCAGGTAGACGATATTATTGTACTGGTCCTTTTTCACATCCTCGAAATACTGCTGCAGCCGCCGATTGTAGAAGATGTTCTCGCTGTACGCCGCACGGTAGTGGAGCTCCAGATGAGTCTTTATGGGCAGGCTGGCGTCGCAGTGGTGGTAGTCGAGCTCACATGTGGGGTCTATGGTCCGGCACAGACGGATGATGTCGGTAACGGTCTCCCCCTCATTTGGCAGTATCCACAGGTCGATGTCGCCCGACGAACGCATATAAGGGTCTGGGTACATAAGGGCATTGCCCTGGCCTTTGAGAAGACAGCTCTTATGGCCATAGCGTCTGTATATGATGTTTATGACATGACAGGCATCATCATAGGCCTCATGGTTGGCGTCGGCGATGGCGCTGGCGGTGACACCCCATTTGGCGAGTTCGCGTGCCGTGGGATGCGGGTCGTCGGCGCGGAGGCGCTTAATGCCATGGAAGAGCACGCCGACGATGCTCTGATCGCTGGCAAACTGCAGCATGTCGGCCCAGTCGATAGTGGCCGCAGAGGGCGGCAAGGTGGCTTCCGCGTCGAGACTGAACCGCAGGAAGTCGAGGTATGCTTTTACAGCCGAACGGTCATGAGCTTTATTCTTCGAGGTCATATCAGAATTATTCAGTAATCATCATACAGAAGGGGTAGGGCATCTGCAGCTGCATGAAGGTGATGGTGGGCTGCTTGTCGCGCGTGCAGATTATGGAGCCGTCTTTCTCTGTATGCATGTTGTATCCTCGGCTGCGCACCTGCGCTTTCAGTCCGGCGAAGGCCTTCTGGTTATAGACATAGAGAAATGCCGTCTTGCCGTCGGTGGCGAGAAGGAAAATGCTGGAGTTGCCATGGCCGTAGCTCTGCGGTATGAAGTCTTTCGTAAGCTCCACGTTCTTTGCCCAGCAATAGTCGCGGCCGGCGAGGTTGGAGACGCCCTTGTACCTGTAGCCCTGCTTTTCGAGAACCGTCTTGGCATTGGCAAGCTTTCCATTGTTGTAGATGCCTATTGTCTCCTCAACGGAGACCACGTCAGTCTGCGCGGCGGCGGCAATGGTAATAAGAATCAGTAGGAAAACATTTAGTATTCGTTTCATCTTTATTGTTTGTTGGGTTGAGAAATAATTACGTTTAAACCCTTGGAGAATGGGAGTGTCCCTGTCCCTACATTGGGCTCTTGCGTCGGATTGAAGAAATTCAAGTTTCGGAAGTTCGCACCTTGCATAGGATGTGTACTTCCGAAAGTTGATTTAATAGCTTTCTTCCTCGTTAGGGAAGGAACTGTCCTTGACGGCACTCATAAACGACTGCACGCCATCGGTCATACATTTGTTCATGTCGGCAAAGCGGCGGAGGAACTTAGGCTTGAAGTTCTGCGTCATGCCCAGTGCATCAGCATAGACGAGGACCTGCCCGTCGGTGTAAGAACCTGCTCCGATGCCGATGGTTATACCGTGGATGCTCTCGGTAACCTTCTTGGCCAGCTGTGCCGGCACCTTCTCCAGAGTTATTCCGAAGCATCCGGCCTCGTCGAGGGCGATGGCATCGGACAGAAGCTTGTCGGCCTCGGCCTGTTCCTTTGCGCGCAGACCATAGCCACCGAATTTGTGTATGCTCTGCGGTGTCAGGCCGAGGTGTCCCTCCACCGGTATTCCGGCGGCGAGGATAGCCTTCACGGTGTCGAGAATCTCCACTCCACCTTCGAGCTTCAGAGCGTCGACACCGGTTTCCTTCATAATCTTCACTGCATTGCGGACGGCGTCCTCCTTGCTTATCTGATAGGAGCCGAACGGCATGTCGCAGACCACGAACGCATGCTTGCATGCTCTTGCCACGGCGCGTGCCATGAATATCATCTCGTCGACGGTCACAGGCAGTGTGTCGGCATTGCCTGCGATGACGTTTGATCCGGAGTCGCCGACATGGATGGAGTCGATGCCGGCTTCATCGAATATTGTAGCAGTTGTGAAATCATAGGCTGTGAGCTGTGCTATCTTCTCACCCTCAGCCTTCATCTTAAGGAGTGTTTTTACTGTTATTTTCTTTTTGTCAGTTGTTAAGTAACCCATAATAACGATATTTTATCAGTACTGATGTACTGTATCCTTTCTTGAATTGATATCTGATAAAATTTTATGTCTCAGGAAGTTCAGAGTAGTGGTGGTGCTTGTGGAGATAATACTCCTTTAAGATGCTGAACAAACACCGCCCGTCGTTCTTCATGCCATAGTCCTGTATGCGTTTGCGGTCGTCGTCGAAGCTATGGCGCCACCGCTTGAAAGCCCTCCGTGCGCGGAAGATGGCGCAGAAGTCGCCCCATTTTCTATTTATGATAAGTGTCTCGAAGGCTGCGAGATAGTCGAGGAACCACCGCCACCGCATGACGCTGTGCAGATCGCTGTCGGGCAGGTTCTTGTAGAGCATCGTGAGGTTGTTGCGGAAGTTGAGGAAGGTCTTCATCGGGTTCGACTTAGGCAGTGTGCCGCCACCCACATGGTAGACTTCACTCTCCGGGAAGCAGAAGATGCGCTTTCCCATCCTGTGGAGACGCCAGCAGAGGTCTATCTCCTCGTTGTGGGCAAAGAACCGTCCGTCGAGTCCTCCAGCGCTCCAGTAATCGGCGGCGCGTATGAGCAGACAGGCACCGGTGGCCCACAGCACCTCCTGCGCGTTATCGTACTGGCCGTTGTCGTCCTCCACCGTGTCGAAAATCCTGCCACGGCAGAAGGGGTAGCCGAAGCGGTCAAGGTATCCTCCGCAGGCACCGGCATACTCGAAGGCATCGTGGTCGCGTACCGACAGAAGCTTGGGCTGGCAGGCTGCTATGTCCGTGTGTGCCTCCATCTCTTCAAGGAGTGGCGTGAGCCAGTGGTGGGTAACCTCCACGTCGGAGTTGAGCAGCACGTAGTATTTCGCCTTCACCTGCCTCAGCGCTTTGTTGTAGCCCTCCGCGAAGCCGTAGTTGCGGTCGAGGATTATCCTTCTCACCTGTGGATAGCGTTCCTTGAGCCACTCCACTGAGTTGTCGGTGGAGGCGTTGTCGGCGACGATTATCTCTGCATCGTCCCGGCTGTACTCAATGACCGTAGGGAGGTACTGCTCCATCATCTTCTGTCCGTTCCAGTTGAGGATGACGATGGCGCAGTCTTTCCCCTTTTTGTCTGCTTCGTTACGGTCATTGCCAGCCTGATTGTTGAGTGCAGTCATAATGATTATCTTCTTTATTTGATGTTCGCGATGATTATCTTCGTTCTCTATTTGATGTTCGCGATGAGTGCGTTGCCTTCTTCGTTAAAACCGCCCAAAGAGACGTTCATTATCTCGTTGTCGTAACGCTCCGAGGCTATGGAGGCAGGGAGCTCCACACGTATGTAGTTACGTGTGAAGCCATGCATCGGCTTTCCTTGGGCTGCACGCTCGAAGAGAACCTCCGCGTCGTGGCCTATGTGCTTGGCGTAGAAGTCGTGGAGCTTCTTCCCCGACAGCTCTATGAGTTCGTGTGCACGACGCTTGCGTTCCGCCTTGTCGACGACGTACGGGATGTCGAGGGCTTTCGTCCCCGGCCGCTCACTGTAAGGGAAGACGTGAAGCTGCGTTACCGGCAGGGCGGCGAGGAAGTCGTAGGTTTCCCGGAAATGCTCCGGATGCTCCCCGCGGCAGCCAGTCATCACGTCTACACCGATGAAGGCGTCGGGTATCAGCTCTTTTATATAGTTTATCTTATGCGCGAAGAGAGCCGTGTCGTAACGGCGGTGCATGAGTTTCAGCACCGTGTCGGAGCCACTCTGCAACGGTATGTGGAAATGCGGCATGAACGCACGGCTGTGGGCGCAATATTCTATCAGCTCATCGGAGATAAGGTCCGGCTCCAGACTGGAGATGCGGTAGCGCTTGATACCCTCCACGTCGTCGAGGGCACGCACCAGGTCGATGAATGTCTCGTTGGTGGTATGTCCGAAGTCGCCGATGTTCACACCCGTTATCACTATCTCCTTGCCACCCTCCGCGGCCGCCTTCTCAGCCTGTGCCACGAGCGAGGCGATGGATGGATTGCGCGACAGGCCGCGAGCGAAAGGTATCGTACAATAGGTGCAGAAATAGCTGCATCCGTCCTGAACCTTCAGCCAGTAGCGTGTGCGGTTACCGCGCGAGCATGATGGCGCGAAGCCCTTGACCTTCAGCGACGGCAGCTCCTCGTCGACGAGGTCCCTGTTGTAATTGTCGTCGACCTCACCAGTCTTCAGCTCCTTCATGAGTTCCAGGACCTTGTCGACGAGCTTCGGCTTGTCCTCGGCGCCAATGACGAGGCTCACCCCTGGTATTTTCGCTATGTCCTTCGCCTCGAGCTGTGCGTAGCATCCCGTCACCACGATGAATGCCCCCGGGTTCTCCCTCACCATGCGATGGATTATCTGCCTGCATTTATGGTCAGCCTCGCCCGTTACCGAACAGGTGTTGATGATGCAGATACCCGCCGGAGTACCCTCGGCGGCATCTTCTATGCCATGGTCCATCAGTCCGCGCCGGTATGTGCTCGTCTCCGAGAAGTTCAACTTGCAGCCCAATGTATAATAGCGTGCCGTAAGTGATGCCGATGTTGTATTATTGTTCATTAATGTCTCCTTTTCTTTTTTTATTGGTCGTTGTCTACGAGGTCCACCATGATGCAGAAGTCGTCATCGAGGATACCGTAGCTCTTCAAGAGCTCTTTGTCGTTCTCGAATTCACGGTGAAGGTCCACCCCGTCTTTCTTGTCTTTAAATGTCTTGAATGCTTTCGCGGCTCCGCCATAGTCGTTGACGGCCCAGAAGGCGTAGCCCATATTGAGATAATCCTCCGGCAGTCCGCCATCGACGGTAATCCTCCGGTACAGCTCCATGGCTTCCTCCGATTTCTGTCTGTGCATGAGCAGCCATGCCTTCACACGGAGCACGCTGTTGTCGTCAGGGTAGCGGTAGTCGGCCTCATAAAGTGCTTTCGCCGCTTCGTCATAGTCCTCAATGCCTATCATTGCCAGTGCTCTGTTGACGAGATAAGTCTTATGTCCTGGATACTTCTCCAGGAGCTTGCCGTAGGCTTCCGCCGCCATGTCGAACTCTGAGTCGAGCATTCCCGAACGTGCCGCGCCCTTGAGAGCCATCTCATTGTCTGGAGCCTTTTTCAGAGCTTCAGAATAAGCGTGAACGGCGAGGTCGTAGTCACCGTTATGGCTGTAGTGGGAGGCAAGAAGAAGATGGAATGTAAGAGTGTCTCTCTGCTTTTTGCTGAAGTTTCTGAGCACACTCAGCATCTCCTTATACCGTTTCTGGTCATGGAGGAAGACGGCCAGCGACGGCAGCAGCTTCTGTATCTCCGGAACGCAGAAAGCCTCTGAGACGAAGAACATCTTCTTGTTGTCGTTGTCGAAAGGACTGTCCAGCTCTTCGTGCATAGGATGGAGCTTGTAGAAGCGGTACAGGTCCTGCAGGTATTGACGGCGGACGTATGTCGGCGACTTCACTTCCTCTTCCGGAATGTCTATTCCTATGTTGTCGGCGGAGGCTATCATCTCCTTTAATGCTGGTGGTAAGCGGTCGTAGACAGAGGCGAGGGCGAAGATAAGCGAATATTTGTCGGACTCGCAGAATGCCGACTTTGCCAGTAATATGTCCGCCAGTTTCCCGTTGCCCATGTCCTTTCTTGCTTTAGCCACGTCGGGCTGGTCGGGGAAGTAAGGCAGAAACCAGTTGCTGACGCGTGAGAAGAAGGGGAACAGCTTCATATGTGAGAACCCGCCGAAATAGATGTCAGCACCCTGCTGTTGCATGTCGGTAATCTTCTGTATAGACTTCTCTATCTCCTCCGTTGCCCTGTCGTCATCGTCAGGATGGAGGATCTCCTGCAGCCTGTCTGTCTCCTTCTCCTCAATCATTCCATTGCCGTTGATACGGTAAGGCGCGTTGCCCGTCAGCCCCGGCATAATCTCATCCCTTATTTTCTTCATGTCGCGCTCAGCGTTAAGACAGTAGAAAATCTGCTTCTGCAGTTCCAGCATCTCATGGGCAGCACCGGGAAGAGAGGCGACCTCCCTCACCTTATTCTTCAGCTCCGGGAACAGTGGCAGTACCCTGTCGTCGAAGGAGAGTACGAAGCCTGTCAGCGCACGCTGGCGCAGAGCCGTGTCTGTGGCCTTGGCATAGATGTCAGCGAGGGCTATAGTTTTATTGGCATCAAACTCTGTTATGGCACCTAAAGTGATGGACGAGGTGATGAGCAGAGCGTCTGCGCTGTCAGTGGTCGGCGATAATATTGTTTCTATCCAGTAGTCGCGGAGCTCATCTGACCATCCAAACGATGTCGCCACAGCGGCGAACAACTGCTCCATGAAATCCCCGTGACGCATGTATATGTCGTTTTTCTGTTGCTGAACCTTGTCGTTGTCTGGTTCAAGGGAGAGCATGGCAAGGTCGGAGACGTAGGTCTCCAAGACCGTTTTGATGAAATCGCCAGAGCCATTGAACTTAGATATTGTTTTCCGGAGAATACTGTAGAAACTTCTTTCCGTGGCCTTCCATGTGAGATCCATATTTGCATACACGCGGTAAGTTCTGGCAAGCAAACTGTTGTAAAGTTTCTTGCGGTCAGGATCGTCGGCGTTGGCACTCATGTAATGGAACATAGCCTTGGAAGTCTGCCTTATATCGTCAAGCTCTACACTGATGACAGGGTCGCTTATCTTATCTACAGCTTGTTCCAGGAGCGACACCGTTTTGATGAGACGTTTGCTGGTGATGCTCTTGAAGGCCTGGTCTAATATCTCTGCTGTCTTCATCTTATCTGGACTTTTGGAGTGTGTTTGACGAAATGAATCTTCTCTGCCGCTATCACATCTGCACGAGATGGTCCCTCACACGGCTTGAACGTTATCTTAGGCAGGCGTGCGATGGCTTTGTCGTCGACATGCATATATTTCTTTATCAGTGCCGAATAATATCTCAGTCCACGGCGGTTGATAAGCTCCACGGCACGGTCCCAAGCCCGCTTGAACTCCTCCAGCTGCCGTTCTCTGACATCGGCTTCCGCTGTGCCGGGCTCACGGTATACGACAAGGCCGAAGGAACGGCCCTCAGCGGCGCTGGCGGCCAGCCTCACTCCACCGTGGAGGAGTGCAGCTGAGGCGTAAGGCTCCGGCAGCCATGCAGCGTCCATTTCATTATTTTGGAACATGTCGTATCTCAGTGCCACGTCGTTGACCTGTACGCTGAAGATGATGCTGTCGGTCTTGGACTCCTTCTTGATCTGTGACGTGAGCCAGTCGGTGGCGGAATAACGTGTCATGGCTATCATGTGGTTGCCAAGCCGTTTCAGACTTGTTATGCCATTGTTCTTGTTTCCTATGAGAGCCCACTGCAAGGGCGTTACCGCTACGGCACGAAGCTGTACCTTATGGCCTCGCCGGAGGTCCATGATGCGGACGAGCTCTGTTGCCGCCGCCTGGACGCTACCGCCGACGAGGGCTGTGTCGATGTCCATGTGGGCATTGAACGTCTTCAGACGTATGTCGGCCTTGGTACTGTCGTAGAGCATGCTGTCCTTGAGGAGGTATAGCGGCAGACAGTCTATTGTCGGTGTTACGGCAACCTTAAAGGCGGCGGCATCCCTGGCACGCTCCTTCTGCGCCTCGGCACGGCGGTCGCCCTTCGACTTCTCTCCGCTCTTTCCGCATGATACCATGGCGAGGAGCACGGCGAGGAATATGACGATATTGTATTTCGTTTTCATCTGAGTCGTAAATTTTTCCGCAAAGTTACGGGTTTCCGCCGACATAGCCAAATTAATTACTTCTAAGAGTATATAATAATGTATAGTTAGGAGTTCCGCTGTCAGTAATTCCTCTCTCGCTGACGCACCATTCTCGAATAATATTTGTACTTTTGCACAGTCATAAGAAATAAACTATTTAAATAAGTATGTCATTTTTTGAGAAAGCACTCGGATTTGATCCGACAAAGATGCAAGTGAAGACCGAGCTTATAGCCGGTGCCACCACCTTTCTGACTATGAGCTATGTCCTCGCCGTGAACCCCGCGGTTCTTTCGTCAACGGGAATGGACAAGGGTGCCCTGTTCACCGCCACGACCATAGCCTCAGCCATAGCCACACTGCTGTTGGCATTCATGGCAAAGCTCCCCTTCGCCCAGGCTCCGTCGATGGGCCTTAACGCCTTCTTCGCCTACACGATGTGCCAGGCAATGGGCTACAGCTGGCAGCAGAGCCTCGCCATAATGGTCGTGGAAGGCGTCGTCTTCCTTATCATCACCTTCTTCAATGTCCGTGAGATGATATTGAACAGTATTCCTGAGACCCTGCGCTATGCCATATCGGCTGGCATCGGTATGTTCATCGCCTTCATAGGACTGAAGAACGCCGGTATCATCGTCGCCAAGCAGGGTACCTTCGTAGGACTGGGCGAGTTCACTCCGCCGTGTCTTCTCGGCATCTTCGCCATATTGCTCAGTGGCATCCTCATGGCCCGCAATATCAAGGGCTCGCTGTTCTGGAGTATCATCATAACGACGGCGGTGGGCATACCGTTTGGTGTCACCGAGGTTCCTGACAACTGGCTGCCCGTTTCTCTGCCACAGGACATCTCACCGGTGTTCTGCAAGTTCGACTTCGCAGGTCTTATGAACCTCAAGACTCTGCTGGTAGTCTTCTCCCTGCTTATGGTGAACATCTTTGATACCATCGGCACGCTGATGGGACTGGCCGAGAAAACCGGTATCGTACGCCCCGACGGGTCCATCCCTCATGTCAAGGAGGCGATGATGAGCGATGCCATCGCCACGACCTGCGGTGCTTTCCTGGGCTCCAGTACCATAACAACGTATGTGGAGAGTGCCAGCGGCATAGCCGAAGGTGGCAAGAGCGGACTGACATCCTTTACCGTCGGCATGCTGTTTATCTTCTCGCTCTTCCTCTCGCCAATCTTCCTGCTCATTCCGAGTGCCGCGACGAGTGGCGCGCTGGTCATGGTCGGTGTGCTGATGCTCGACTCCATAAAGGAGATAAACCTTAAGGACTTGAGCGATTCGTTCCCCGCCTTCATTACGATGATTACCATGGTGCTGACATACAGCATCGCAGATGGAATATGCCTCGGAATATTGTCGTATGTCTTCATAAAGCTTTTCACGGGACAGTACCGTCAGCTCAACGCTACGCTCTGCGTGCTCTCCATACTCTTCATCCTGAACTTCATGTTCGGATAGACAAATCGTTATTCCATTATCGGGAGCTTTTTATGAATGCGGACGGCCACAAGTGGCGCATCCTGCAGGCGGTTGATTTGCTTCCGAAACTTGGATACTTCATTATTTAAAGGCTTAGACTATGGAACAAAAGATAATAGATGCACTTGTGAAATGTCCGCTCTTCGACGGGATGAGTGCTACGGAAATAGAGATAACGCTTAGTGGAGCAGCATATAGGCTTGTGGATTACGACAAACATGACATCTATGCCCTGGCCGGAATGCCATACCAATATGCTGACATCGTTATCAGCGGTGAGCTCATCTGCCGTATGTCGTCGTTGTCGGGGAAGCAAGTGGAGGTGAGCCGTCTGCGGCCTGGAAATCTCGTGGCGCCGGCTTTTCTCTTCGGTAAGGACAGGAAGATACCCGTAGGCGTGGAGACAGGGTCGAAGGTCAAGGTCTTCCGTATGCGGCATGAGGAGTTTGAGAACCTCCTCCGTGGCAACTGGCAGCTGGCTGAGAACTTCATCCGTGTGCTCTCGAACATTAATGTCTTCCTCACACGGCGTTTGCGCGTCCTCAGCCTGTTCACAGTCCGCGAGAAAGTGGCCTGGCTGCTGATGGAGCGGGCCGGGGAGCAGGGCACTAACAAGATACATCTCTACCGCTCCCGCCAGGAGATTGCCGACTCCTTCGGTATTCAGAAGTTTTCGTTGCTGCGTGTTCTCTCCGACTTGCAGAAAGACGGTGCGATAGAAATCAACGGCCGTGAGATAACTATTCTTGACAGAAGCAAGATGCGATAAAACAAATGGAGTAACTTTTCCTGTCTTCGTCACTTTTTGGAGATAGGTTTATAACGCATTGATAATCAATATTAGTGTACTTTAATATGGGTGTCCCAAAAAGCTTGAAAAGCACTCTGTACCTCTAAAAGTGGATTCTCGAAAATGCGATTCTCACGAGGTGTTTTTGTAAAGTTCACACAGAGACACAGAGCCACAGAGACTCACTCGTGACTCAGATCACAGAGAAGGCTTCGCCTTAAAGAGAATACGATGACTTCTGCGATGTGCACGTTTCGTGAACTCTTTACGGCGAAGCCGTCTCTGTGAACTCTATATATAATAAGGTGCCCGTCTCTGATACTCTGTGTCTCCGTGTCTCTGTGTGAGTATTGCTTCAAGAATATTGGTTCATATTATTATTAACGCCAAGAGATGAGCGTGTAGGAGGTGACGCGTCCCGCGTCACAAAACCATATAACCTTGCAAGAAACAATCGCGACACGAGACGCGTCGCCTCCTACATGGCTTTGTAAGGTGGGTGTCTCTATGACGAATACAGGTGAGATAACTATTCTTGACAGAAGCAAGATGCGATAAAACAAATGGAGTAACCTATAAATCAAAAATCCCCTGACCAGTGGCTTGCGTTTACCTGGTCAGGGGATTTTTATTATCATCAATATGCGGTAAGGACCGCAAAATATCTGTTCTCTTATCCAATCATGGTCTTAAGGTCTTCGTCCACTGTGGTGATGGTGCCAAGGCCGAAGTTGTCGATGAGGACCTTCAGCACACCCTCAGAGACGAATGCCGGGAGCGTAGGACCGATATGGATGTTCTTGATGCCAAGGCTGAGAAGGGCAAGGAGCACGATGACGGCCTTCTGCTCGTACCATGCGATGTTGAACTCTATTGGCAGGTCGTTGATGTCCTGAGCACCGAAAATCTCCTTAAGCTTCAGAGCTACGACAGCCCAAGAGTAAGAGTCATTGCACTGACCAGCATCCAGGACACGAGGAATGCCGTTGATGTCGCCGAGCTGCAGCTTGTTGTACTTGTACTTAGCGCAACCGCTGGTGAGGATGACCACGTCTTTCGGTAGCTTCTCTGCGAATTCGCGGTAGTAGTCGCGGCTCTTCATACGGCCGTCGCATCCACTCATGACAACGAACTTGCGGATTGCTCCGCTCTTGACAGCCTCTACGACCTTGTCGGCAAGGGCGAAGACCTGACTGTGTGCGAAACCGCCGACAATCTCGCCGTGCTCAATCTCCTCAGGAGCCTGGCACTGCTTGGCGAGTGCTATGACCTCACTGAAGTCCTTATGACCGTCCTTCTCTTCGATGTGCTTCCATCCTGGATAGCCCGTAGAGTTGGTGGTGAACACGCGGTCGTTGTAGTTGGCCTTTGGTGATGGCGGTACAATGCAGTTTGTGGTGAATACGATAGGGCCGTTGAAGTGGCTGAACTCCTCTTTCTGCTTCCACCATGCGTTGCCGTAGTTGCCGACGAGATTAGAGTATTTCTTGAACAGAGGATAATAATGTGCCGGGAGCATCTCTCCATGGGTATAGACGTCGACGCCTGTGCCCTCGGTCTGCTTCAGCAGGTCCTCGAGGTCGTGGAGGTCATGGCCAGAGATAAGGATACCAGGACGCTTGCCGACGCCGATGTTCACCTTTGTTATCTCAGGATTGCCGTAAGCGGTGGTGTTGGCCTTATCGAGGAGTGCCATGACATCAACACCGAACTTACCGGTCTCGAGGACGTTGTTCAGCAGAGTCTGCATGTCAGCGTCGGGATTTGTGATGACAGCAAGCGATTTCATCATATAGTCGATGATGTTCTCGTCACGCTGTCCGAGACGTGCGGCATGCTCATAGTATGCCGCCATACCCTTAAGGCCAAGGACGTCGAGTTCCTTGAGTGAGCGGAGGTCGGCATCCTCGTTGCGGAGAACAGTCTCACGGTCGCCCTCTGCAGTGTAGTCGGATTTTGCGCCACCCCATTTTACCTCCTGGTAGTCAGGGAGCGTTACATTATTGTCCTGAGCCTTGGTGAGGAGCTCCTTCTTGATGACAATGCCGCGGTCGACCTTCTCTAGGATGGCTGCGTCATCGAAGTTGGCATTGGTAATGGTAGCGAAAAGGGCATCGGTGAGGAAGTCGCCGACAACTGTCTTGTCGAAGACCACTCCGGCCTCGTTGAGGCTATTGCCGATGGTTGCTACACCGCGGACGACGCTCAGCAGGAGGTCCTGCCAACGGCTTGTCTCCGGAAGTTTACCACATACACCACGAAGGGTGCAACCTGTTCCCTTAGCTGTTTCCTGACACTGGAAACAAAACATCTTATTCTCCATTTTCTTGTTCGATTAATTCCTTGTTTTTGTTTTGACGGTGCAAAGGTAGTAATGTCCTGATTATGCTATGGATAACATATGTTACTCAAAAGGGTTAAAGTCTATTAAAAATACGATGCGCGCTTAATTCGCTTAAATTATTATCCACTAATGTGGTTTCGCCACCAACTGATGGAATGAAGAAAGAGGCTGATCGTATGGTTAGTGAATATTGAGGTCGAATGATTTTTTAATCAAAAAACACATGTTATATATCAATATTTGCATAAGACACTATGAAAAACACAATAACTTTGCAGGCAAATCAAAAACAAAAGACAACTACGACTTATTACACCAGCCAACATTCAAACGAAAATGAAACACTATCTAGCCATAGATCTTGGAGCGACCTCCGGCCGTACTATCATCGGTACTCTCGACAACGGAAATGTCAGCCTGGAGGAACTGACACGCTTCGATAATACGCTTATAGCCTTGGGCGGACACCTATATTGGGACCTCTACGCCCTCTACAATGAGATAATACGTGGACTGCAGCTCACCTCGCAGCGCGGCATGGATATCGAGAGCATTGGCATCGATACATGGGGCTGTGACTTTGCGCTCTTCGGCGACGACGGCGTACTGCTCGGTAACCCTATAGCCTACCGTGACCCACACACCAACGGCATGATGGAGCGGTTCTTCTCCGACCGCATGGCCAAGGACGAGGTCTACAGGCGTACCGGCATACAGTTCATGAACTTCAACAGCCTCTTCCAGCTCTATGCCATGCAGTATCACCACAGCAGTGCTTTAAAGGCCGCTAAGAAGATACTCTTCATCCCCGATGCATTGGGATATATGCTCACCGGTAGGGCCGTCTGCGAATATACCGTGGCATCGACATCTCAGCTCCTCAATCCCACTACCGGCGACCTTGACGGGGAACTTCTTCGTGCACTCGGCATCCCGCGAGAAGCCTTTGGCACTATGGCCATGCCAGGTACCGTCCTCGGCACACTCACGCCAGAGGTGCAAAAGCTCACCGGACTCGGTGCAGTGCCCGTCATCACCGTTGCCGGCCACGACACTGCCAGTGCCGTGGCGGCGGTGCCTGCCAACGACGGACATTTTGCCTACCTCAGCAGTGGCACGTGGAGCCTTATGGGTATAGAGACACCCGAGGCCATCATCAACGCTGAGAGTCAGGAGCGCAACTTCACCAACGAAGGCGGTATCGACGGCACCACACGCTTCCTGAAGAATATCTGCGGTATGTGGATGTATGAGTGCTGCCGCCGTGAATGGAAGAAACAGATCCTCGCTGAGGAACACGATGAGACAGAAGCCCGTCAGCGCATCAGTGAGGAGCTCGGCCATCACCGACTGCAGGACGACGCCATGAAGGAAGAGGCCAACCGCACACTCGTCAACCCCGACGACCCGATGTTCGCCGCCCCTGACTCTATGTTGCTGGCCCTCCGCGACTACTGTGAGATACATCACCAGCCCATTCCCGAGACACGGGCACAGGTGTGCCGTTGTCTCTTCGACTCACTCGTCAACCGTTACAAAACTGTCTTCGGATGGCTTAAGGATTTTGCGCCGTTCACCATCAACACGCTCCACATCATCGGTGGCGGCAGCCTCAATGCCTACCTCAACCAGATGACCGCTGATGCCCTTGGCGTGCGCGTGCTGGCAGGACCTCAGGAGGGGACAGCCCTGGGTAACGTCATGCTGCAGGCAAAGGCCGACGGTGCCGTAGGCGACATCTGGGACATGCGGCGTGTCATCGCCGGGAGCATCACACTGAGAGAATTCCAACCAAAGAAACAATAATCAAAAATAAAACCACAATGACTACAAAACAAATCCAACAGAACTATGAGACCGCCCGCGAGCGTTATGCCGCATTGGGCGTAGACACCGACAAGGCACTTGACATCCTCCAACACACACCAATAAGCCTTCATTGCTGGCAGGCCGACGATGTCGTAGGCTTCGAGCGGGGCGAGGCCGCTTCCGGAGGCATACAGACCACGGGAAACTATCCCGGCCGTGCCCGCAACATTGACGAGCTGCGACAGGACATCGATAAGGTGCTCTCACTGCTCGGCGGCACCTTCCGTTTCAACCTCCACGAGACCTATGGTGAGTTTGACGGGAAGTTAGTCGACCGGGACCAGGTGGAACCGAAATACTTTGAGGGCTGGATGCAGTGGGCAAAGGAACGCCACATGAGTCTCGACTTCAACTCTACATCGTTCTCCCATCCGAAGAGCGGCTCTCTGACACTGGCCAATCCGGATAAGGAAATCCGCGACTTCTGGATAGAGCACACAAAACGGTGCCGACGCATCGCCGACGCTATGGGTAAGGCACAGGGCGACCCGTGTATCATGAACATTTGGATCCACGACGGCAGCAAGGACCTCACCGTGGAGAAATACCGCTATCGTGAAATCCTCAAGAACAGTCTCGATGATGTCCTCTCTGAGAACCTCCCCAACATGAAGGACTGTCTCGAAGCAAAGCTCTTCGGCATCGGACTGGAGGCTTACACCGTTGGCTCCCATGACTTCTATGCCGGGTACTGCTCAAAGAACAATGTCATCTACACCCTCGACACGGGCCACTACGAGCCTACGGAGAACGTCTCCGATGCCGTCTCGTCGCTCTTGCTCTTCGTGCCGGAGCTGATGCTCCATGTCAGCCGTCCTATGCACTGGGACAGCGACCATGTGACGCTCTTCGACGACAACACGCGCAACCTCTTCTCGGAGCTCGTCCGCGCCGACGCCCTCGGCCGCGCACACATCGGCCTCGACTATTTCGACGCGAGCATCAACCGCATAGGAGCTTACATCATCGGAGTGCGCGCAGCGCAGAAGAGTCTCCTGCAGGCTTTGCTGGAACCGCTGCCACAGCTGCGAAAGTATGAGGACGAGGGCCGTTACTTCGAGCGGCTCGCACTGTTGGAGGAAGAGAAGACACTGCCGCTCGGTGCCGTCTACGATTATTTCAACATGAGGAACAACGTGCCCGTGGCCGAGGACTACCTCGAAGACGTGGAACAGTATGAGAATGACGTGCTCAGCAAGCGCTGACACATTATATAATATGTTCAAGTTCCTGAGATTTGTATCCGCAAGGGGTTGATCGACTTCTGGAACTTGAGCTATATAATAGAATTGAAACAATAAACAGCAGGGTGGGGGAGTGTCCTCCACCCACTGTCAACCGACTATGGAGATACTAATAGGATTATTGATTATCGCAGCCGGCGCCTTCTGCCAGTCGAGCTGCTATGTGCCTATCAACAAGGTTAAGGAGTGGAGCTGGGAGAGCTACTGGCTCGTGCAGGGCATCTTCGCCTGGCTTCTCCTGCCATTGCTGGGCGCTGAGCTGGCAGTGCCTTCTGGTCATGGACTTATGGAGCTGTTTGCCGGTGCCAACGGCTTTCATGTGGCTATGACAGTGTTCTTCGGCGTGCTCTGGGGTGTGGGCGGACTGACCTTCGGCCTGTCGATGCGCTACCTCGGTGTGGCCCTCGGACAGTCCATCGCCCTGGGCACCTGTGCCGGTCTCGGAACTGTCATGGGCCCTGTGCTCATCAATGCGTTCTTCCCTGAGGAGCACGCCCTCAGCCAGCTGACGGCTTCCGTGCTCATCGGCGTCGTCGTCACTCTTCTCGGCATTGCCATCATAGGATGGGCCGGAAAGCGGAAGACGGCCACACTGTCGGAAGAGGAGAAGCGCCAGGCTGTTAAGGACTTCAACTTTCCAAAGGGCATCACCATCGCACTGCTCGCCGGTTTCATGAGCGGGTGCTTCAACGTAGGACTGGAGTTTGGCAAGGATATCAACTTCGGTGAGATGACACCGGCCATGTACCGCACGCTGCCTGCCACACTGCTCGTCACCCTCGGTGGCTTCCTGACCAACGCCGTTTACTGTCTGTGGCAGAACCAGCACAACCACACATGGGGCGACTATGGCAAAGGCAGGGTATGGGCCAACAACCTCTTCTTCTGCTTCCTCGCCGGCGCACTGTGGTACAGTCAGTTCTTCGGGCTGTCCCTGGGCAAGGGCTTCCTCACCACATCGCCTGTGCTCACCACGCTCTCGTTCTGCATTCTCATGGCTCTAAACGTGGTCTTCAGCAATGTGTGGGGCATCATCCTTAAGGAATGGAAGGGTTGCGACCGCACCACGATAGCCATCCTCATCACGGGCATCGTCGTGCTACTAGTCTCCTGCTTCCTTCCGCAAATCATTTGATAGTAGTTTCAGATAGGCTTTAGTTTCTATAGTCTCTATAGTTTCTATAGTTTCTATAGTCTCTATAGTCTCTATAGTTTCTATAGTCTCTATAGTTTCTATAGTCTCTATAGTTTCTATAGTCTCTATAGCCTCTATAGTTTCTATAGTCTCTATAGCCTCTATAGTTTCTATAGTCTCTATAGCCTCTATAGTTTCCTCTCCCCCTAAAAAACAAGCGCAGGAGGAGGACACCTGCGCTTTTATGTCGCTAGTAACTTCAGAAACTTGAATGATTGACTTTATGACGATCGGGATAACATTTGTTACCCGATAATTTCGTTTAGTTATGAAAACTGGTAATGGTATCCTTTTTGCAATGTAATGTGTGAGGCCGGAGAAATGATAACGGCTCAACAGAACATAGATATACAACTAAAAGATACTATTATGGATAACAAATTGACAAAAGACATGACTGTCGGCTCTATGGTAGCCGAGGATTTCAACCGTGCAAAAACCCTTGAGCGTCTGGGCATCGACTACTGCTGCCACGGCTCCGACACTCTGGAGACAGCCTGCGAGAAGCAGGGACTCAACGCCGACGACGTGCTCACACTGCTCGACGGTAAAGAAGTTCAGGGCGGTGCTCCCGACTTCGCCAACTGGTCGCTGGATCTTCTCCTCGACTATGTGCTGAAGAAACACCACCGCAACTTCCATCTCCATCATCAGGAGCTCATGGAGCTAGTAGAGAAAGTGGCTAAGGTTCATGGGACTCATCATCCGGAACTGCTTGATGTCAGGGATGCCGTAGCAGCGTCGTTCGAGGAACTTGACAGCCATTTCGCCAAGGAGGAGAATGTGCTCTTTCCACAGCTCTACGAGATGTATGACGCACGTCTCGAAGACCGTGAGGCAGCACCGTTCCACTGCGGTTCCATCGCCTATCCTATCCGTCAGATGATGCTGGAGCACGACACTACGGGAGAGGCATGGCAGCATATCACTGAGCTGACAAACAACTTCACTACTCCTAAGGACGGCTGTGCTTCCTACAGGCTTATGAACCAACAGCTGCGCCAATTCTTCCTCGACCTTAAGGAGCACATCTCTCTTGAGAACAACCTCATCTTCCCGGGCTTCCTCCGCATGGAGCAGGAGAATGCTTAAGACACATTTGTTGCCGGCCTTAAACAGCGACCGGCAACAAATGTTATCACCGTGTTACATATAAAACTAAATATAAAAAAGATACAAACTTATATAAAATTTTTGAGATTTTACACCAGTAGGATAAAAAAGTTGAGGCCACAACGCAAATAACTGCTGAGATGCGGCTGAAAGCCGCAATTTCTTAGTAACTTTATAGCGGAGTCTT
>Ga0256406_1000935_pt1 | contig 49523 bp, 31 predicted proteins | sample RumenRJG_03DNA_FD_185986 | JGI IMG/M metagenome (GOLD analysis project Ga0256406, IMG submission 185986) | Bovine rumen microbial communities from Lethbridge, Alberta, Canada - RJG_03 | ecosystem: Host-associated > Mammals > Digestive system > Stomach > Rumen | place: Canada: Alberta | collected...
CTTTGGAAGCCCCTCCTGAAAGTGAACAAAATTGAAGGAGGGGCTTGTCGCATAATGCTTAGAGCGGGATTCCTTTAAACCAAAGGGATTCCATAAGTCGTTATATCTATTTAGCGGACACCAATAATTGAGAATGGCATAGGAGAAGTTCGGACTCTCGTGATTTTGGGGTGATGAAGTGGCAGAAAGATGATGTGGGGCTGAAATGCAATAACTGATATTCTTTCGGTTATAGAAATTATTATGCAAGAGCTATGGGAAAAGCATATTTGAATAATAATTGGATGTATTATGTATGTAATAGGGATATGACTATACAGAGAAAGTGTTGCAGGATAAGGACACAGCTGATGACACTCCGCGGGGCAGGTGGCAAACAGAGGAGCAGTAGGGGAGAATGCTGTCGGGAGAGATGACTGAGAGAAGAGATGACGATGCTTACGGAGGAAGTGCTGATGTCAGCACAGAATGAGGGATGAGAAGTTGAGGGAGTAGAATAGGGGACAAGAATCTTATATGTCAAATATTTTGGTAGTCGGGCAACTCGTCAATAAATAAATATTTTTTACCACTATTATCCCGCTTGCAGCAGTAGATTTCCAGGCCATTGGTTACGACGAGATAGTCGACTTGCATGAACAGATTGTAGGCTGATATCTGGTCGAACACCTTCCGGGTCAGTGTTACTTGGGGTGCCTTGTACTCGATGATCATAACGGGGCGGAGGCTCACGTCGTAGAGAACACTGTCGGCGCGGAGCTGTTTTCTGCCGATTTTGAGTCTGACTTCATTGGCGAGCAAGGCTGCGGGATAGCCTTTGTGATCGATGAGAAAGTGTATGAAATGCTGCCGCACCCATTCCTCTGGAGTGAGCGCTACGAATTTTGAACGCAGAATGTCGTAGATGGTGGGCTTGTCGGGGGTGCCGCCTAATTTTATTTTGTAGGGTGGTAGGTTTAATGAAATCATTTTGCTATCTTTGCATTGACGTACAAAGTTAACAAAAAAGTGCAACATTGCCCAGGGTTGGTTGTCTTTTTGACCGGCCGAGGCTGAGTTGTGAACGAAATTCTTAGAAAATGGCAGTAAAAACGGCAGGAGCAACTTATGAGAGCATCATGCGCGATTTGAAGCAAGGCAAGTACGCACCTATTTATATATTGATGGGTGAGGAATCCTTCTATATCGACCGCATAACGGACTTCATCGCAGAGAATGCTTTGACGCCGGCTGAGCGCGACTTCAATCAGGACATTGTTTTCGGAGCGGATGTGAAGCCGGCTCAGATTATTGATATGGCTCGCCAGTATCCGATGATGAGCCAGCGCAGAGTTGTCATCGTCAAAGAATCGCAGGCCCTGCGGGGTGTTGATGTGCTTGAACCCTATTTCCTCAAGCCGGCGGCATCCACTGTCCTCGTTTTCTGTCATAAGAATGGTACGGTCGATCGGCGGAAGAAAATTATGACGCTGGCGCAGTCGGTGGGTGTTGTCTTTGAAAGTAAGAAGAAAAAGCCACAGGAGCTGCCGGCGTTTATAACAGAATACTTGCGAAGCAAAGGAGCTGCCATCGATCCGAAGTCGGCTTATATCATAGCCGACCACATCGGTGCCGACCTGAACCGTCTGGTCAGTGAACTTGACAAACTGCTCATCAGCCTTCCTGCCGACAATCGGAGGGTAACCCCTGAAGTGGTGGAGCGCGAAGTAGGAGTAAGCAAGGACTTCAACGTATTTGAGCTTCGTGATGCGGTCATTAATAAGAATGTTTTCAAGGCCAATCAAATCATGAAGTATTTCGACAGCAATCCAAAGTCGGGCTCTCCTTACACGGCCATCCCGCTCCTGTTCAGTTATTTCCAGAATCTGATGCTGGCTTACTATGCGCCCAACCGTAATAATCCTACGGCCTTAGCTCAGTTCCTCGGCCTTAAGAACAGTTGGGGTGTGAAGGACTATCTCACGGGAATGCGAAATTTCTCCGGAGTCAAGACGATGGCCATCATCTCTAAATTCCGTGAGGTGGATGCGAAGTCGAAAGGACTGGATAATTCCAGTACTTCCATCGGTGACTTGGCTAAGGAGCTGCTTTTCTTCATCATGCACTGAGACTTCTGCCGCTTGGGACAATGGAAGGAGAGGCTCATGGGATGGGAAAATGCTTCGCTCCTTCCCGTGGGGCAGATGCGCGCTGAAGCATGCCCCCGACTTCCGTCCATGCAGAAAAAGAGAATGAAAGAGAGCGCTGAGCCAGCCTTTCCCTCAGTTTTTTCCGGCTTTCTCTACTGTTTTAGGCAGCTTTTCACCGCTTTTAGGGTGCTATTTCCACCCGTTTTCCCCTCCGTTTCGTCTATTTCAGGAATCTTTCCGCCTACTTATTCTTAGGCTAAACGGCTGAAAAATATGCCGTTAACCCCCTTTTACCCTCCTCATATTTTCGATATTTGGCGCCGACCCTACATCCGTTTGCAAATAACCGAGAAATGCTATTTTTCACTGAATTAGAGCCTGCTATTTTCAGAGTTTGCATTTGTTAGTATTTACAATTTTGAATTTATGTTTAAGAATCTATTGGAAAGGTCTGTAGATAATTTGTTATTTATTTATTAGCATGAATTAATTTATAGTATTGAAGTCTTTATAATTCTATTTTACAAATATAAATATAAGGCTTTCACTTTACTCAATGAATATGAATTCGCCCCTTATTTTACGATTTGAAACCACTCAAAACCAGTATTATACATGATTTTGCTCTATAACAGGATGGGATTTATCCCCCTTTACCCCACGATTCTCATGCATATCACCTGATTTTACGGATAATTCCATAAAGTAAAGCCTTTAATCCCTGCTTATTAGCTTAAACCCCTAAATGAGATAATAGTGGGCCTGAATAGGAATCTCCTATAGGTTTATAAACATAAATTGGGATAATTACGTTCCTGATTCTGATTTATAAATATCGATATTGCTAAATATGAATTTTACCCACTATAAATTTTGATGGAATAATTTGCGAATCCCGAATTTAATGTTTACCTTTGTAAAACAAAAGATAAGTACCCAAAATAGACTCAAAAGCAGACAATTATGGAGATGAAAGATAGAATTATCCAGCTCATGGAGACCCAGCATCTCACGCAACAGAGTTTTGCTGACCTCCTGGGCATCTCGGCCTCGACCCTTAGCAACATCATCAAAGAGAAATCAAAGCCGACCTTGAATCAGGTAGAAGCCATCAAAAGCAAATTCCCCTCAATCAACATAGAATGGCTGCTCTTTGGTTATGGGCCGATGTTCAAGGACGCTCATCCTGATGCTTCCGCATCGCCCGTTGGGGGCAGCAACCAGCAAGAACTTAGTTTTGATTTCGGTTCTTCATCGCCTTCAGCCTCCCCCTCCCCAGCTCCATCGGCTTCCAGGATGGCGCCACAGTCAGCTCCTCTCGATTTCAGCTCTCCCGTGCAAAATGTGAAGGAAGTGGTGAAATACGTGGAGAAGAAGCCTCGTTCAATAACCGAAATCAGGGTCTTCTATGATGACCAGACGTGGGAGACCTTCGTTCCGAAAAAGTGAGTGGCCTGCCCCCTTCCCCTTCGTTTTCCGGATTTCGCAACTATTGACATTCGTGGATGTCAAGTAAGGAATTGATTCACTTTAAGCATTGGAACAACCAAAAATCAGTCTTTCTTTGCCCCTTTTATGCTGTTTTCTTTGTAACTTTGCGAAAACATTCCTTATTATGTCAAAGAAATATTTGTCCGATCTTGAAGTATGTGCAGTAGAGCGTCTTTCGCCACGGCATATGCTTATCAAACTCACCCATTCAGAGCCATTACCCGACATCCTTCCTGGCCAATTTGTAGAAGTTCGCGTCGAGAATTCACCGGAAACCTTCCTGCGCCGGCCGATTTCAGTCAATTATGTCGACCGTGAGCTCAATCAGTTGTGGCTTCTTGTAGCCGAGGTGGGCAGCGGCACCCGTCATCTTGCAGAGCTGAAGCCCGGTGAGTGTCTTGATTGTCTTTACCCTTTGGGCAATGGATTCACTCTTCCTTCTGCTGCCGATGCTCCGGTTTTGCTAATTGGTGGAGGCGTGGGTACGGCTCCGCTGCTCTTTTTGGGTAAACAGTTGCAGGATCGCTCCATACATCCTGTGTTTCTATTGGGAGGCCGGAGTGCCGGGGACATTCTGGAAGTAGAACTTTTCAGGCAGTTGGGCGATGTGTTTTTCACGACGGAGGACGGCTCTTTGGGCGAGCGTGGATTCGTCACCGATCATTCACTTCTTCAGAAGAACACGTTCAGTCACATTTATTGTTGCGGTCCGAAACCGATGATGATGGCCGTGGCCCGGTATGCCAATAGCCGGGGAATCGATTGTGAAGTGTCGCTCGAGAACAAGATGGCTTGCGGACTGGGAGCATGTCTTTGCTGTGTAGAGAAGACGGTTGAGGGTAATCTTCGGGTGTGTGAAGATGGTCCAGTCTTTAATGTCAAGAAACTTCTTTGGAAATAATTGTAATATAATTTGAACATCAATGGCATCACTAAATATAAAAATTAATGATATAGAATTTCGCAATCCGGTTCTCACGGCATCCGGCACCTTCGGATACGGACTGGAGTTTGCCGACCTTGTTCCTCTTAATCGTTTGGGTGGAATTATCGTGAAGGGCACCACGTTGGAGCCCCGCCAGGGGAATGACTATCCTCGAATGGCCGAGACAGCATCGGGAATGCTCAATTGCGTGGGATTGCAAAACAAGGGAGTGGACTATTTTTGCAAGCATATTTATCCACTTATACAATCTGTCGACAGTCACATGATCGTCAATGTGAGTGGATCGTCTTTGGATAATTATGTTGAATGTGCTGCCCGTATCGATGCCTTGGAAAGGATTCCGGCCATAGAGTTGAATATCTCCTGCCCTAACGTAAAGCAAGGGGGAATGGCTTTTGGAGTGAGCTGTGAGGGTGCTGCAAGTGTGGTGAGAGCTGTCCGGGCACACTATAAGAAGACGCTCATCGTGAAGTTGTCGCCCAATGTTACGAATATTGCCGACATTGCAAGGGCTTGCGAGGCTGAAGGTGCCGATGCCGTTTCGCTCATCAACACTGTCATGGGTATGGCTATCGACATCGAACATCGCTGTCCGAAGCTTAGCATTGGCACCGGTGGGCTGAGCGGCCCCGCAGTGAAGCCTATAGCCGTGAGAATGGTGTGGCAGGTGGCAAAAGCCGTAATGATACCTGTCATTGGCCTGGGAGGCATCAGTACTGCTGCTGACGCAATAGAGTTTCTTATGGCCGGAGCTACTGCCATAGAAATTGGTACGGCTAATTTCCTCGACCCTCAAGTGACGCTCAAGGTGATCGATGGGCTCAATGAGTGGCTAGACCGGCATGGTTGCAGCTCGGTGAAGGATATTATTGGCATTGTATAGTCTTCTCTGCTTCCTACCCCACAATGCGCAGATTGGAATCACGTAACTGACCGGCTATCAGTGTTTTCATTTTCCATAGGATGCCCTTGGGTGTACCACGGATTCTCCCGGTGGATGTGGATTCCCGAGGGGATACTCCGTCCACAAAGGATGGCACGTTTTAGGGCGCCCTGTGATTTTGTTTGTTATGGGGTGGGGGATTGTCATTCCATGGGTGGCAGCGCTCGGCAAATGGAGAGTCGAAAATGCGACACCCTTTCCGCTTAATGGAGTCTAACTGATGAGAGAAGTCGCCATCTCTGCCCATTCTCCTGCTGACATTTCTTGGGCTGTGGGGAGGTGTTGCCACGGACGACCGCGGACGTTTCACGGACTTTTAGTGCTATGTGGTTGGATGAGAGGGCGTGGATAGCCCGAAGGGGATGCCTGGGTAACTGCTGTGAGCACATTCCTATTTCGGGAATCCGCCTTGTGCCTAAGTTCCGGCTTGTCGCTGGGTTGCTCTTGCAGTTAGAACCACTACCCTAAATCAGGGTGCTGGTTTTGTCCTGCGCTCCCGGATGCTGTCAGCAAGGACAGCCCCCTATTTGGCTCCGTGGAAACTATCCGTGGCTGGAGTTTCCCACTGAGTTGGATTCTGAAGCGAAGAAACGGTTATTTGGGAATTGAGGGGAATAAAAAAGGGGACTATCAATAGATAATCCCCAACCAACACAAAAACTAAACTAGACTTAACTAAATTCTTGGGATTTTCACAAACCCCCTCGAAATTACGTTGCAAAGATAGCAAATAGTTTCATATTCTGCAAGAGTTAGCCCAGGAAATTTCTCCAAAAAATGAAAAAATCACATTTTATTGGCCTTGCTCAGCAGATAATTGTCCAAAACCACCATCGCGGCCATAGCTTCAACGATGGGAACGGCCCGGGGAAGCACGCAGGGGTCATGACGCCCCTTCGCTTGGAAAGTGATGTTGTTACCCTCAAGGTCGACTGTGGATTGTTGCGTCAGTATCGTGGCCACCGGTTTGAATGCCACCCGGAAGAAGATGTCCTGTCCGTTGCTGATTCCTCCCTGGATGCCTCCACTGTGATTGCTGAGCGTACTGATGCTGCCGTTACGGTTGCAGAACACGTCGTTGACGCGGCTGCCGCGCTGAGAGGCAAAGTCGAACCCATCGCCGATTTCGAAGCCTTTCACGGCGTTGATGCCCAGCATGGCAGCTCCCAGTTGTGCGTTGAGCTTGCCGAATTCCGGTTCTCCGAGTCCCGCGGGGCATCCTTTTATCACGCACGTGATGATGCCGCCGACGGTGTCGCCCTCCGCCTTCACCTGGCTGATGAGCTCTTCCATTCGTTTTGCGGCCTCGCTGTCAGGACATCTCACGGCATTTTGCTCTGCGCTCGCAAGGTCGTAGTTGTGATAATCGCGTCCGATAGCAATGTCGCCCACTTGCGAGGTGTAAGCCTGTATGGTGATTCCGAGTTGTCGTAGTGCAATTTTTGCCAACGCTCCGCCGACCACCCTGCTGATGGTGATTCTGGCTGAGGAGCGCCCGCCTCCCCGATAGTCTCTGATACCGTATTTCTGTTGATAGGTGAAGTCGGCATGTGAGGGGCGGTAGAGCTCTTTCATTGCCGTGTAGTCCTGGCTGCGCTGGTTCGTGTTCCTCACCATGAAGCCGATGGGGCATCCTGTCGACTTGCCCTCGAAGATGCCGCTGAGCAGTTCTACGGTGTCGGACTCCTTGCGTTGTGTGGTGATGGAGCTTTGCCCGGGTCTGCGCCTCTCAAGCTCGTGCTGGATGAGCGTGGTGTCGATATCGATACCGGCGGGCATACCGTCGACGACTCCGCCAACAGCTTCTCCATGACTCTCGCCGAAGGTGGTGAGCCGGAAGAGTGTGCCGAATGAGTTAGCCATAACTATTTGCCGCAGCTTCCGTTGCAGGAGTCGCAGTGTCCGCCGCAGCCCCCGCAACCGCCGTTGAGATGGTTGATGATGTTTTCAATCTCCTTGTTTGTGGCCGGTCTCGACTCCACGATGTGGCCTTTGAAATTCAGCGTCTTTCCGGCAAGGGGATGATTGAGATCCATGGTCACCGTAGTGTCGCTGATGCCGGTCACATGGCCGAGAAAATGGTTGCCATCCTCGTTTTTCAGGGGCACGATGGCATCCATGTAGATGTTGTCGGAATCGAATTTGCCGTCGATGCAGAACATATCCTTGCTGAGTTCCACCACCCGCTCTTTGACATAGTTGCCGTAGGCCTGCTCGGGCGTGAGCGTGAAGTCGAATTCACCCCCTTGCTCGAGCTTGTCGACTGCTTTTTCAAAGTCATCGAGCGTCATTCCGAATCCGCTCACGAAGACGAGGGGCTTGTCGGCTGTTGCTTCTTCAATGAAAGTGCGTTCTCCGTTGGCCTCAGCCCATAGCTTGTAGGCCACTGCGATGTATTTGTTCGTTTTTTCTTCCATAATTAGGTTGTTGTCCTTTGTGAATAGTGCAAAGGTAGTGTAATCGTGGGGAACTTCAAAGAAAACCGGCTTTTATTTTCTTTTCCCCTCCGGTTGTGGAGACTCCGTGAGGGGCGGCTCTGCTTGCTGGGGGGTGGCACCGTCGCATGCCACGGTGGCAAGCCTGCGCATGATTTTCCATTATCTTTTTTAGGTGGCACTACTCCTCTTACAGAATTCAGCGCGACGCATTGGCGAAGTCGGGCAAGAAGATGTGATGCTGCCACGTACTGCGCACTTCGAGCTTGTGTACCCCTTCGGGGCGCTGTCCTCTGTGTCACTGTCCGTATCCCTCGTTTGTACTTTTTGCCTTTGGCAAGAAGATAGGTCGCACTCGGGAGCGACGAAGAAAAAAGCGAGCTTTTTCCTTGGTCGTTCCCCTCGTTTGCAGTACCTTTGCATTATATAACAATATTGATTCCGAGAGAACAATGACCTACACAATTGAGAAAATCACGGCACTCATCGGTGCCCATCGTTATGGCAGCAGCGATGCCAATATCGAGTTTCTCCTTACCGACAGCCGTTCTATGTGCTTCCCTGAGGAGACCTTATTCTTCGCGTTGAAGACAAAGAAGAATGACGGTCATCACTATATCCCCGACCTCTACCGGCGTGGAGTGCGCAATTTTGTGGTTGAGCAAGTGCCGGCCGACTGGTCGACAGCCTACTCCAAAGCCAATTTCCTGAAGGTTGTCGACTCCTTGAAGGCTCTGCAGCGCCTGGCTGAGCGCCATCGTGACAGTTTCGACATCCCTATTGTCGGCATCACGGGCTCCAATGGCAAGACCGTCGTGAAAGAGTGGCTCTATCAGCTGCTCTCGCCGTCGATGGCCGTCACGCGCTCTCCGCGCAGCTACAACTCCCAGATAGGTGTTCCGCTGTCAGTTTGGCTCCTCAACGAACAGACCCAGGTGGGACTCTTCGAGGCGGGTATCAGTATGCCGGGAGAGATGCTGGCACTGCGCGACATCATTCAGCCTACCATCGCCGTGCTCACCAACATAGGTGATGCCCATCAGGAGAACTTCACCTCTATGGAAGCGAAATGCGAAGAGAAGCTCAAACTCTTCCATGATGCTCAGGTGGCTGTCTATTGCGAGGACGATGCTGTCGTGTCGGCCTGCGTAGCCCGCCATGAACTCAAGGGCGAGCGCGTCTCCTGGTCGCGCACCAACGCCAAGGCTCCCCTTTTCATCAAAGATATCATCAAGGGCGATACGTCGACGGAGGTGGTATATATATATAAAGGTATAGAGAGCCGCTACGAACTGCCGTTCATCGACGACGCCTCGGTGGAGAACTCCATCAGCTGTGCTGCCGTGGCCCTGTATCTGGGACTCACGGCCCAGCAGTTGGCCGACGGCATGAAGAGCCTTGAGCCTGTGGCCATGCGACTGGAGGTGAAAACGGGTCAGCACGGGTGCACGCTCATCAACGACAGCTATAATTCCGATATCCACTCCCTCGACATTGCTCTCGACTTCATGGCCCGTCGACCCGATCATCGGGGGCGCCGTCGAACGCTCATTCTCAGCGACATCTTCCAAAGCGGCCTGCGTCCGCGCGAGCTCTATCGTCAGGTGTCCGACCTGTGCGTGGAGCGCGGCGTGGAGAAGTTCATCGGTATCGGCTCGGAGCTCAGCGAGCAGGCCGACGAAATCAAGGTCCCCGAGAAGTTCTTCTTCAGCTCCGTCGACCAGTTCATCCACAGTGAGGTCTTCCGCAGCCTGCGTGATGAGGTCATCCTGCTGAAGGGAGCGCGAAAGTTCGGCTTCGACCAGCTCACGGAGCTCCTCGTGCAGAAGGTGCATGAGACCATCCTCGAGGTGAACCTGAGCGCCGTGGTGGAGAATCTCAACTACTACCGTTCCTTCATGAAGCCCGAGACCAAGCTCGTCTGCATGATTAAGGCCAATGCCTATGGTGCCGGGGCCGTAGAGATAGCGAAGACTTTGCAGGACCAGCGCGTCGACTATCTCGCCGTGGCCGTGGCCGACGAAGGAGTGACGCTCCGCAAGAACGGCATCACGGCCAACATCATGATTATGAACCCCGAGATGTCGGCCTTCAAGACGATGTTCGACTACGACCTGGAGCCCGAGGTCTACAGCTTCCGCCTCCTCGAGGCACTCATCCGCGCCGCCGAGAAAGAGGGCATCACGGGCTGGCCTGTTCACATCAAGCTCGACACCGGCATGCACCGTCTGGGCTTCAATCCGCAAACCGACATGCCCCGGCTCATCGACCGGCTGCAGCATCAGAACGCGGTCATCCCCCGCTCGGTATTCAGCCATTTCGTGGGCAGCGACAGCGACAGCTTCGACGATTTCTCAGCCCGTCAGTTTGCCCTCTTCGATGCCGGGAGCAAGCAGCTGCAAGCCGCGTTCCCGCATAAGATTCTCCGGCACATTGACAATTCCGCCGGTATTGAGCACTTCCCCGAGAGACAGCTCGACATGTGCAGGTTAGGACTCGGACTCTACGGCATCAACAGCCGGAACAATGCCATCATCCACAATGTGAGCACGCTGAAGACCACGATACTCCAGCTGAGGAATGTTCCCGCAGGCGACACCGTAGGCTACAGCCGCAAGGGCCGGATCGACCACGACAGTGTGATTGCGGCCATCCCCATCGGCTATGCCGACGGGCTCAACCGTCACCTGGGCAATCGCCATGCTTACTGTCTTGTGGGAGGGAAGAAGGCTGAATACGTGGGCAACATCTGCATGGATGTGGCTATGATAGATGTCACGGGCATCGATTGCAAGGAAGGCGATTCCGTAGAAATCTTCGGCGACCATCTTCCTGTCACCGTCCTGAGCGATGTCCTCGACACCATTCCCTACGAGGTGCTCACGGGCATCTCGGAACGGGTGAAGCGCGTCTACTTCCACGATTAAAAAAACAATCATCCCTGCCGGTGAAGTCCTTTTCGTCGACTCCCGGCAGGGATGACTGCATCAAGCGAAGGGAGGAGAGTTTCCGTCGCAGTGGCGCTCTTTCCGTCGGCCGGCTTATAGGAATCCCTGCTGCCGCAAAGCCTCGATGAAGCCCTCCGACAGCGCCTCGTTATCCTTCTTCGTATAGCGGATGTCGGTGAACACTTGAGCCAGCGTCTGCTTGTGGTTGATTTCCACGAAATGGCGGTTCTCGGGCAGATGCTCCTTCATCTCATAGAACCGGTCGATGGCCTCAGGAGTGTAGTCGTTGAAGGTCTCGTGGTGAAGGATGGACTCAAGCGGCAGACGGTCGCTGACGTTCGGATGCTCGTCGGGCCAGCCCACAGTGATAGTAGCCACAGGCATCACCAGCCGGGGCAGACGGAGAATGCGGATGATTTCCTTGGGCTGGTAGATGGTGGTGCCCAGAAAACACAGTCCCAGCCCCTCCTCCTCAGCCAGGTTGCAGAAGGTCTGACAGTAGAGCAGTGCGTCGGTCATGCCGTTGATGAACGAGAGCAGATTGTTGTAGCCTGGCTCAGCCGAACGGTTCTCAGCCCACACCGTAGTGCGGCGGAAGTCGGCACAGAAGGTGAGTACCACGGGAGCCTCGCAGACCATCGGCTGTGAGAAATGCGCCGCCGACAGAGCTTCCTTCATTCTACCCTCGCGCGTCTCCACAACGGAGTAGAGCTGCAGGTTGCCCATAGTCTGCGTGTGCTCAGCCGTCGAGAGCAGCCGCGTTATCATTTCCTCCGTAACATCCTTCTTGGCATATTTCCTTATGCTTCTTCGAGTCTTTATATCCATAATGTGTAACTTTGTTGCTGCAAAGTTAACGAAAGTTTTCCTTTTTGGGTAACATCGCGGGCCCAAAAGTTTTATTGAATTATTCTCTTTAATCTTTTCTTCATCTCAAATTATGGTGTTATCTTTGCACCTGCATTCCCACTGTGGAGGCATCATGACACGTTGAAAGCAATCCAACTATTCATAAAAACTTATAGGTAAACGTCATAAATGGAAGAACAGAAAACTTACTCTTTCGAGGAGGCTTATGAAGCGTCCTTGAAGTACTTCGGCGGCGACGAACTTGCCGCAAGGGTATGGGTAAACAAGTATGCCATGAAGGACAGCTTCGGAAACATTTTTGAGAAGAGTCCTGAGGACATGCATTGGCGCATAGCCAGGGAGATAGCCCGTATAGAGAAGAAATACGCTAACCCCATCCCCGTGGAAAAGGTGTTCGAGCTCCTCGACCACTTTCGTTACATTGTCCCCGCCGGCAGCCCCATGACGGGCATCGGCAACGACCATCAGATAGCCTCGCTGAGCAATTGCTTCGTGATCGGTCTCGATGGCAATGCCGACTCCTATGGAGCCATCATGCGCATCGACGAGGAGCAGGTGCAGCTCATGAAGCGCCGCGGTGGCGTGGGCCACGACCTCTCCCACATTCGCCCGAAGGGCTCCCCGGTCAACAATTCCGCCCTCACCTCCACCGGTCTGGTGCCTTTCATGGAGCGCTACAGCAACTCCACGCGTGAAGTGGCTCAGGATGGACGCCGCGGCGCGCTGATGCTCAGCGTGAGCATCAAGCACCCCGACGCCGAGGCCTTCATCGACGCCAAGATGACTGAAGGAAAGGTGACGGGAGCCAATGTCAGCGTGAAGATTGACGATGAGTTCATGCGCGACGCTGTGGCCGACAAGCCCTACGTCCAGCAGTGGCCCATCGACTCCAAGGAGCCCATGGTGAAGAAGGAAATCTCGGCAAGTAAGCTGTGGAACAAAATCGTGCACAACGCCTGGAAAAGTGCCGAGCCCGGTGTGCTCTTCTGGGACACCATCCTTCGCGAGTCAATTCCCGACTGCTATGCCGACTTAGGCTTCCGCACCGTGAGCACCAATCCCTGCGGCGAGATTCCCCTCTGCCCCTACGACAGTTGCCGTCTGCTCTCCATCAATCTCTACAGCTATGTGAAGCAGCCTTTCACCAAGGATGCCACCTTCGATTTCGAGCTCTTCAGCAGGCATGTCCAGCTGGCTCAGCGCATCATGGACGACATCGTCGACCTGGAGATGGAGAAGATTGACAAGATTCTCGAGAAGATAGCCTCCGATCCGCAAAGCGACGAGGTGAAGGGAGCTGAGTATCACCTCTGGGAAAAGATTAAGCAGAAGAGCGGACTCGGCCGACGCACCGGCGTGGGCATCACCGCCGAAGGTGACATGCTGGCAGCCTTGGGACTCCGCTATGGCACTCAGGAGGCCACCGACTTCAGTGTCAGCGTGCACAAGGCACTGGCACTCAATGCCTACCGCTCATCGGTGACTATGGCCCACGAGCGCGGAGCCTTCGCCATCTACGATGCCAAGCGCGAGGAGAACAACCCCTTCGTGCTGCGCATCAAGGACGCTGACCCACAGCTCTATGCCGACATGGTAAAGTATGGCCGGCGCAACATCGCTTGTCTCACCATCGCACCCACCGGCACCACCTCGCTCATGACGCAGACCACCAGCGGCATTGAACCCGTGTTCATGCCCGTCTACAAGCGCAGGCGCAAGGTGAATCCCAATGATGCCGACGTCCACGTGGACTTTGTCGACGAGGTGGGCGACAGCTACGAGGAGTACATCGTCTACCATCGCAAGTTCCTCGAGTGGATGAAAGTCAACGGCTACGACACAACCAAGCGCTACACCCAGGAGGAAATCGACGCGCTCGTGGCCAAGTCACCTTATTATAAAGCTACGGCCAACGACGTCGACTGGCTGATGAAGGTGCGCATGCAGGGAGCCATCCAGAAGTGGGTCGACCATTCGATCAGCGTCACCGTCAATCTGCCCAACAATGTCGATGAAAGTCTCGTCAACCGCCTCTATGTCGAAGCCTGGAAGTGCGGCTGCAAGGGCTGCACCATCTACCGCGACGGCTCAAGGGCCGGAGTGATGATATCGGTGTCGAAGAAAGACAAGAAGAAGGACGAGAAGGAGCAGGTGAAGGACAACAATATGGAGGAAGTCGGCTCCAAACCCTGTCTGCCGCCTAAGGTAGTCGAGGAAAGACCCAAGGAGCTGGAGTGCGACGTGGTGCGCTTCCAGAACAACCGGGAGAAGTGGGTGGCCTTCGTGGGACTGCTCAACGGCTACCCCTACGAGATCTTCACCGGACTGCAGGACGACGACGAGGGAATCGTGCTCCCCAAGAGCGTCACCAAGGGAAAGATTATCAAGCAGACCTGCGAGGACGGCTCTCACCGCTACGACTTCCAGTTCGAGAACAAACGCGGTTACAAGACCACGGTGGAAGGACTCTCCGAAAAGTTCAATCCCGAATACTGGAACTATGCCAAGCTCATCTCCGGAGTGCTCCGCTACCGCATGCCCATCGACCACGTCATCAAGCTCGTGGGCTCGCTCCAGCTGAAGGACGAGAGCATCAACACCTGGAAGAACGGTGTGGAGCGTGCGCTGAAGAAGTACATCGTCGACGGCACGCAGGCCAAGGGACAGAAGTGCCCCGTGTGCGGCCATGAGAGTCTTGTCTATCAGGAGGGATGCCTCATCTGTACGAATTGCGGTGCCAGCCGATGTGGCTGATAACCGGCGGCGTTAGGCTACGGCTGCTCAGCGCCTCCGCAGACGGCAGCACGTAGTCCTCACCCGGGAAACCTTAGAAGAATGAAACTCAAAGACAGTTATATCTATCTCAGCGGCCTGCGCTTCCATGCCAATCACGGGGTGGAGGCGCAGGAACGTGTCGTGGGCAACGACTACCTGCTGAGTCTCCGACTGAAAGTTGATGTAGCCCAGGCCATGCTCACCGATGAGATTACCGACACGGTGAGCTACGCCGTGGTCAATCGTCTGGCCGCCGAGGAGATGGCCGTGCCGAGCCAGCTCCTTGAGCGAGTGGCTTTCCGCATCGCCGACCGCATTGCCCGACACTATCCTCAAGTGGAAGCCATCGACGTCGATTTGCGCAAAATCAATCCCCCCATGCCGCAATGCTCCGACGGCGCCGGTGTTAAGCTACACTTAATAAATGATAAAACACCTTGACTCCTTGCGGTTAAACCGCACTAAATGATTATTTTTGCAAAGTTATGAAGACGAAGATGTTGCTTCCCCTATTCGCGATGCTTTGGTTTCCTCTGTTCGCCGCGTCCGCTCACAGCTTCACGCTGGTCATAGATGCCGGCCATGGCGGGCACGATGCCGGCGCCCTGGGTGTCAACTCAGCGGAGAAGAACATCAACCTCCATGTGGCTCTTGCCTTCGGACGCTACGTTGAGCGCAATTGCCCCGACGTCAAAGTGATTTACACCCGGAAGACCGATGTCTTTGTGCCCCTCATGGAGCGGGCCAACATTGCCAACCGGGCCAAGGCCGATGTCTTCATCTCCGTCCACACCAATGCACTGCCCGACGGCAAGCAGGCCCGAGGGCTGGAGACCTACACCCTCGGTATGCACCGCGCCAAGGACAACCTCGACGTGGCTATGCGCGAGAACTCCGTCATCTCGATGGAGAGGGGCTACAAGAAAACCTACGAGGGCTTCGACCCCAAATCCTCCGAGAGCTACATCATGTTCCAGTTCATCCAAGGGCGCAACATGGAGAAGAGCGTTGAGCTGGCCAAGATGATTCAGCAGTCGGTGTGTGCCACGGCAAGCCGCCCAGACAAGGGGGTGCATCAGGCCGGATTCCTCGTGCTGCGCGAGACGTCGATGCCCAGCTGTCTCATCGAACTAGGCTTCATCACCACTGCCAGCGAGGAGCAGTTGCTCAATTCCGACTCCTCGGTCGATGACATAGCGCGCGGCATCTATCAGGCTTTTCTGAAGTATAAGAACCGCTATTCGACGGGTACCACCGTCCCCTTCAAGTCGGAGGGCTCCGACACTCCCGAGATGCCTCAGCTACTGCCCGATGCCACCGACGCAGCCGACAGCAAGGCGTCCGCAGAGACTACTGACGCCTCCAGTGCGGCGCCGACGGCCGTAGAAAAGCCGGCTCCCAGCGCTCAGCCAGCCCAAGGGCAGCCCAAGGCGAAGCGCACTGCCACACCCTCAGTCGATAAGTCGGTGCGACAGGAACGTAGCCGGAGCGACGCACCGGTGTTCAAAGTCCAGATTCTCACCAGCAACCGCAGGCTGCGCAATGGCGACACCCATCTGCAGGGCCTTACCGACTACGACTGCTACGAAGAGGACGGCCTCGTGAAGTACACCGCCGGAGCTTCGTCCAACTACAACGAAATCTACCGTCTGCGCAAGCAGCTGCTCGAAAAGTTCCCTCAAGCCTTCATCATCGCCTTCAAGGACGGTAAGAAGATGGATGTCAATGCTGCCATCCGTGAATTTGTCTACAACAAGAAGAAATAACCAACTGTACTCAGTGTATGAAGTTTTTCAACAAGGAAGTTAAGATAGCGCTCGTTGCCATCCTGGGCATCGTGATTTTGTTCTTCGGAATGAACTTTCTCAAGGGCCTCTCGCTCTTCTCCAACGACGATGCCTACTACATCACTTTCACCGATATCAGCGGTCTGACGAAGGCTTGCCCCGTGTATGCCCAGGGATATGAGGTGGGTTCGGTGAAGGACATCGCCTACGACTATTCCAACGCAAGTCCCATCAAGGTGAAAATCGGGGTCGACCCCTCTCTGCGCATCCCCGAAGGCAGTACGGCCGAAATCGTGAGCGACATCATGGGCAACATCAAGCTCGACCTCATACTGGCTCCCAACCAGAGCAGTGTCAAGCCCGGTGGAACCATCCAAGGTCGGCTCAACGCCGGACTTGCCGATAAGCTCACTTCGGTGGTGCCGTCGGTGCAGAAGCTCATGCCGAAACTCGACAGCATCATGACGAGCCTGAACCTCATCCTGGCCGACCCTTCAATCCCCCAGTCGCTGCATAACATCCGCACCGTGACCCAGAACCTCACGGTGTCGACCACTGAGCTCAATGCTCTTATGGCCGGACTCAACCGTCAGGTGCCGGGCATGATTCACAAGGCCAACGGCGTTCTCGACAACACCCAGCGCCTCACGGCCAATCTTGCAGCCGTCGACGTGGCCCGCACCATGGCCGATGTCGATGCTACGCTGGCCAATGTGAAAGCCTTCACGGCCAAGCTCAACAGCAATCAGGGCTCGCTCGGCTTGCTCATGAACGACGCTTCGCTGTATAACAACCTCAATTCCACCATGCGTAATGCCGACTCGCTGGTGATCGACCTCAAGCAGCATCCCAAGCGCTACGTCCACTTCTCGCTCTTCGGCAAGAAGGACCGCTAACGATTCCTGTGCCTTTTGCTACGTTCTTTTCAGCTGGTAGAAGGCAGTCCGCAACCAAAATTAGGGCAGTTTGTCTGCCCTTTTTTCGTTTCTTTCTCTCCTCTTTTCTTTGATGGAATCATCATTCACTTCCTGATGCCGATACCCGGAGCCGGTATACCGCGCCGTTGGTCAGGCCCCACCGTGGCCTCTGTCGGCTTGGGGTGCGAAGGTACTGTCACGAACGTGGCAAGGGCGTGTCACGAACGTGGCAAGGGCATGTCACGAACGTGGCAAGGGCGTGTCACGAACGTGGCAGGGTTGTGTCACGAACGTGGCAGGGAGGTATTGCCCGGGGGTGACAGCGTTCCGGGCACCGGCGAAGGCATCCTAAAGCTATAGGCTCCGTGAGGAAGCCCGCTGAGAATATGAAATAGGGTGGGGAAGCATGCTGCCCGTAGAGATGAGGGAGTGCTGTGGATGTATGAAGGCTGAGGCTTGAATGTTGCGAACTTCTTCTTTATTATTCTATAAGTGCATAGACGGATACCCCATGGTCTCTTTATGTAAAATCAGTATAAATAAGAGCTGCCAACGTTTCACGCCAATTGCCGGTGTCCCCAACTCATTAATAGTCTGCACGGAATAAGTCTTGCAAAGATGTTTCACCAGCAGAAGGCAGGGTGGTGATAGTTGATAGCTATGTGCCTAATAATCATAGGTTTGCGCGGACTGTAGAAGAGACGATGTCACCCTACTTGCGGCGAAGCCTTAAAGGGCTGAAAATGGGAAACTTAGGCCAATGGCCCCAAAAAATTATGTCAGGACCGATTTGCTAAATCCGTTTTTCTTTATTACTTTTGCAGTCGCTAAATAAGAATCGATTCGTCGAAAGACCATATCTTCAGTATTGATAGTCAAATGAAAGTAAGTCCCGCTGCTTGTTGGGAGGAGAGTCTGGCGCTCATCCGCAAGAACGTCACCGAGCAACAGTACAACACATGGTTCAAGCCCATCGTCTTTGAGTCGTTCACCGAATCCTCGAAGACGTTGATGCTTCAGGTGCCCAGTCCCTTTGTGTACGAGTATCTGGAGGAGAACTTCTGCGACTTACTCAACAAGGTGCTCCATCACTTCTATGGTTCTGGCATCAAGCTCCGTTACCGCGTGCTGGTGGCTAAGGTGAAGGGTGGCGACACCACACTGGCTGCTGAGGGTGCCGACGAGCCGACGAGGCCGAAGGAAGTGACGCGCGCCAACCAGTCGCCCACGGTGCTCGATGCAGCCGTGCCTCAGGATTTGGAGCCTCATTTGAATCCTCACCAGACCTTCAGCAACTATATCGAGGGCGACAGCAACAAGCTGTCCCGTTCGGTGGGACTCTCTATAGCCGAGCATCCGCGCAGTAATAAGCTGCAGTTCAATCCCATGTTCATCTATGGGCCTTCGGGCTGCGGAAAGACGCATCTCATCAATGCCATCGGAGTGCGTGCCAAGGAACTCTATCCCAAGATGAGGGTGCTCTACATCAGTGCCCGCCTCTTCCAGGTGCAGTACACTGATGCGGTGAGGCGCAACACGCAGAACGATTTCATCAGCTTCTATCAGACCATCGACATGCTGATTGTCGACGATATTCAGGAGTGGATAACGGGTGTGAAGACGCAGGACACCTTCTTCCATATCTTCAACCATCTCTTCCGCAACGGTAAGCGCATCATTCTGGCTTCCGACCGTCCCCCCGTCGACCTGAAGGGCATGAACGAGCGGCTCATCAACCGCTTCTCGTGCGGACTGATAGCCGAGCTTGAGAAGCCTAACTTGCAGCTGTGCGTGGACATTCTCCACAGTAAGATAGCCCGCGACGGATTGCAGATACCCGAGAATGTGGTGCGCTACATCGCGCAGACCGCCAATGGCAGCGTGCGCGACCTCGAGGGGGTTATCAACTCGCTGCTGGCTTACTCTGTGGTCTACGATACTAACATCGACATGCGGCTCGCCGAGCGCGTCATCAAGCGTGCTGTGAAGATTGACGACAAGCCCCTCACGGTCGACGATATCCTGGATTCCGTCTGCTCGCATTATCACGTCAGCACGGATGCCGTCAACAGCAAGAGCCGCAAGCGCGACCTCGTGGAGGCGCGTCAGGTCTCGATGTATCTCGCACAGAAATACACGAAGATGACCGCAAGCCGTATCGGCAAGCTCGTGGGCGGCCGCGACCATAGCACCGTCATCCACAGCTGCTCACAAGTGGAGCGCAGGCTACAGGCCGACAACGTGTTCCGCGATGAGCTGCGGAGCATCGAAGACTCCTTCAAGCTGAAGGCTTAGACCAAAGCTTCCTGCACTGCCGTGGGAAGCTTTTCTGTTATGGGCTAATTTGTCGTCTTTCTCAAATTAGTGGGCGCATTCCTTTCTCATGTCGTATAAATTGCCTAACTTTAGCGGCGCAAACTAAATCAAGTATGGAAGACAAAGAGTTTAATTCAATCTTATCCCATTTCCTCCTTGAGGGGAATGTGGCTCAGGTGAAGCCTTTAGGTGAAGGTCTCATCAACGACACCTACAAGGTGGTGACCGAGGGTACCGAGCAGCCCGACTATGTGCTCCAGCGCATCAACAACAGCATCTTCACCGATGTCGACTTGCTTCAGCACAACATCGAGGCTGTGACCAATCATATCAGGCACAAGCTGGAAGAGCGCCACGAAAGCGACATTGAGCGCAAGGTGCTCCGATTCCTGCCCACCCACGACGGCAAGACCTACTTTAAGGACGACAAGCAGCGCTACTGGCGCTTGTCGGTCTTCATCCCCCGTGCCATCACCTATCAGAGCGTCACCCCGGAGCATAGCTATACGGCAGGTGTGGCTTTCGGCAATTTCGAGCAGATGCTCACCGACTTGCCCGAGAAGCTTGGCGAGACCATTCCCGACTTCCATAACATGGAGCTGCGCGCACGACAGCTGCAGGAGGCTGTAGAGGCCGACCCCAAAGGACGTGTGGCTGGGGTGAAGGACATCCTCGACGACTTGGGCAACGACATGGAGGAGATGTGCAAGGCCGAGCGGCTCTATCGCGAGGGCAAACTGCCGAAGCGCATCTGCCATTGCGACACCAAGGTGAACAACATGATGTTCGACGAGGACGGCAGCGTGCTTTGTGTCATCGACCTCGATACGGTGATGCCCAGCTTCGTCTTCTCCGACTATGGCGACTTCCTCAGGACAGGTGCCAACTTCGTGGCTGAGGACGACCCCAATATCGACAAGGTGGGCTTCAACGAGGACATCTTCCGGTCCTTTACCCGCGGCTATCTCCTGTCGACCCGCAGCTTCCTCACTCCCGTGGAAGTTGACAATCTGCCTTATGCCGTGGCTCTCTTCCCCTTCATGCAGTGTGTCCGCTTCCTCGCTGACTACATCAATGGCGACACCTACTACAAGATTCAGTATCCCGAGCATAATCTCGTGCGTACCCGCAATCAGCAGGCACTCTATCATCATGTGGCCGACCATTACGACATGATGGATAACTATATCAAGGAATGCCTATGAAGACGCTCACAGTAAGGAAGATTGATACAGTGCCCACGGCAGCCGACATTCCAGCTGCCTTTGAGAAGGCGCAAGTGAGCTGGCAGGCTGTCGATGTGGTCGACTGGCCCGAGGAGTTCCCTTACAAGCCCGAGATGGTCTACGCCATAGCCTATGATGATGACAGTATTCTCATCTCTTACCGTGTGAATGAGGACTGCATTCGGGCTGAAGCCAAGGCCGACGGGGGCCGTGTGTGGGAGGATTCATGCTGCGAGTTCTTCTTTCAGCCTGATGACAAAGGCTACTACAACATCGAGTGCAATTGTGCCGGCACCCTCCTGCTTGCTTTCGGCAGTGGGCGCAACGATCGTGAACAGGCCAGTGCCGCAACCATGGCGCTCATCGAGCGCACGGCAACGTTGGGCCGGGGCTCTTTCGGACTGAGGCATGGGAAATTCTCGTGGATGCTCAATCTGAGGATTCCGCTGAAGGTGTTCTTCCGCCATCATCTCACCTCGTTGCAGGGGCTCACCTGCCGGGCTAACTTCTATAAGTGTGGCGACAAGACAGTGGCTCACTTCTTGTCGTGGAACCGGGTGGGGACACCGTCGCCCGATTTCCACCAACCCAAGTATTTCGGGGAAATCAAATTCGAATAATTGAAGAAGGGCATAGCAGGAGGATTCCTGATATGCCCTTGCTCGTCAGAATTTTATGCTGCTTCCGGCCATTATCCAAAGGCCGGGCTGTCGCACGCTGCCCAAGTCGTAATACCGGTGGCAGGTGAGATTGTCGGCTTTCAGCCATAGACTGTAGCTGGGCCGGTCCCAGAGGAGCTTGGCGTCGAGCTTGGCATAGGGGTGGTAGCCGTTCATGCGCTGCTGCCATCGCAGTGACCAGAAGGCCGACAGGCTGCTCCAAACATGATGGGAGAGCGTGGCGGTGAATTTATGTCTAAGGTATTCCAAAGCGTAGAGTGAGCGGTAGATGGTGTGCTCGGTCTCGTGCTTCTGATGGATGTAGGCATAGCCCAGGCGCAGTACGGGGGCGAGAGGACACGAACTTGCGGTGAGCGCATTCCAACGGAGTGTGACGTCGAGAGAATAACCCATATTGTTGAGCTTGCCAATGTTGAGGGCATGATAGCGGGTGGAAGTCTCGGTCTCGTACACCCAGTCTATCATGTTGGTGCCCTTGCTGTAGAAGGCACTCGCGAGCGCTTCTACCCCAGGATATAGCATACGGACGCCAGTCTTCCAGGTGGAGTTCTTCTCGGGTCTGAGGTTGCGGTCGCCGAGCTGGGCCACATTATTGGTGTAGAGGTCGGTCCAGGTGGGCATCCTCAACGCCTTATTCCAACTCGCATATAGCTTCCAGTGTTCATCGGGGCGATAGCTGATGTCGACACCCGGATAGAAGCGATAGTCGGCATCAAGGCCGGTGTTCTTGTTGGCCAACAGTCCGGCAGAGACGGTGAGCCCACCAATGAGGATGTTGTGTTCCAGGTAGAAGCTTGTGTTTGTGCGGTCGCCCTGTTTGTCGTATTTCCGGTCGCTCCCGCTGATGTCCTTCTGTTTGTCCTCAGCCAAGGCTTCGCCGTAAGCTGTGCTGAGGATATGTTCTTTCCTGATGTCTGCACCCACAGCGGTCTTTCCGAGGAGCGTGGTGAAACTGATGTTGAGCGATGCCCCATAATAGTCGATGCGGTGATAATTCTCGCCGTTCTTCGCTCCTTCCTTGCCTCTGAATAGCTGATAGTGGTCGTAGAAACGATTGAAATAGAGCGTGGGCATCAGCTGAAGGTCCAACGGGAGATTGTGCACTCTGCTGCTCAACGAGAGCAGGTGGTGGGTGGTACTCTCAAACTGGTTGTCGTATTTTGCCGAATAGAAGGTGTTGGCACCATAACGCTGCTTGCTCACACCGGCCTGCCAGTCGAAGTCGAGATGCGAAGTGCTGATATTGCCGTTGTAGTAACCGCGATATTTCTCGAAATCGCTGTTGTCGGTGCCTCCGTCCGATTTGGTGTATCCACCGCTCAGCCGGTGGCTCACTTTCTTTGTGGTGTAGCTGACACCGGCTCCAACATTGTAGGTGCCAAATGAGCCTCCCTCGGCCATAATACCTCCACCATTGGCTGAAGACTTCTTTGTCACGATGTTGATGGCTCCCGTGAAGGCGGCTGTGCCAAACACGCGGGAGGCTGCCCCCTCGAGAATCTCGATGCGCTCTATGTCGTCGGGCGCAACGGGGAAATCGCTTGCGTTATGTCCAGTCTGAGGGTTGGATACGCTGACACCATTGAGAAGGATGGTAATCTGGTCGAACGTTCCTCCGTTGATGGAGATGTCCGTCTGTACACCAAAGCCACCGCGCTGACGGACATCTACGCCCGTGGCTAATTTCAGAACGTCGTTAATGGTCTGCACCTCGGCACGATGAATATCCTCCCGAGTGATGACCGCAACAATCTTGGCCGACTGCTGTGCAGTCAGTGGCGCCCGCGAGCCCATCACTGTGACTTCGCTTAGTTTCACCACTCTGCTTCTCAGGCTGTCGTTCTCCTGACTTTTTTGTGTGCTGATGCTGGATGCATCGGCACTTGTCAGGGTGCTCACGCTGAGCACGCCGATAAGAACCTCCTTACCCAAGGCATTGAATAGTGAATAGCTCTTGTTGTTGAATTGCTTAAACACAAGAGCTCGACGCCGAATAAACGGTTTTGTTTTCATATCGCATACAAAGGTACTGCTTTTCGACGGAATAATCTCCTCTGGTGTCTCGGGATTTAGCTTTTACCATCTGCAAAGGTATGCAGCGAGGAAGGAAAGTCGGTGTGAAGCGAGGTAGTCTGGAAGTGAAATGAGGTTTCGGCAGTTTATAAGCTGGGGAGCAAAGAGTGATTTCTATTTAGTGGATGTTAATGAAATGCCGGAAAGCATGGAGGTGGGGGTGAGGCCCCTGCTCCGTGGTTTCCGGCAGACAGATGGATGGTCGGACGACAATTACTTGCAGGTGCCGCAAGTCCAAGGCTTCAACTCCTTAAAGAAGTCGTGGCCCTTGTCGTCAACAAGAATGAAGGCGGGGAAGTCCTTAACCGTAATCTTCCAGATAGCCTCCATGCCGAGCTCGGGATACTCCACGCACTCGATGCTCTTGATGGCATCCTGAGACAGCACAGCAGCAACGCCGCCGATGGTACCCAGATAGAAGCCGCCATGCTTCTTGCAGGCGTCGGTGACGACCTGTGTACGGTTGCCCTTGCCAATCATGATCATGGAACCGCCGTGAGCCTGGAACTCGTCGACATACGGATCCATACGGTTGCTCGTCGTCGGACCCATGGAACCGCAAGGATAGCCTTCCGGAGTCTTGGCAGGACCAGCGTAGAGCACAGGATGATTCTTGAAGTACTCTGGCAGCTCCTCGCCCTTGTCGAGACGGGCTTTCAGCTTGGCGTGAGCGATGTCGCGGGCCACGATGATGGTACCAGTGAGGCTCACACGCGTGGAGACAGGATACTTGGTCAGGATGGCACGGGCCTGGTCCATGCCCTCGTCGAGGTTGATGGCAATACCGCCGTTGTCGCCCGGCTGCTGCAGCTCAGCAGGGATGAGGTTGCCGGGATTGGTGTCCATCTTCTCCAACCAGATACCGTCCTTGTTGATCTTTGCCTTGATGTTGCGGTCGGCGGAGCAGCTCACGCCTAGACCGATCGGGCAGCTGGCACCGTGACGGGGCAGACGAATCACACGCACGTCATGGGCAAAGTACTTACCACCAAACTGTGCGCCGAAGCCAATCTTATGAGCTTCCTCGAGCAGCTTAGCCTCAAGGTCGAGGTCACGGAATGCACGGCCGGTCTCGTCACCCGTCGTTGGCAGGTTGTCGAGATAGTGGATAGAGCCGAGCTTCACGGTCAGCAGGTTCTTCTCTGCTGATGTGCCGCCGATAACGAAACAGATGTGGTAAGGAGGACAAGCGGCGGTGCCGAGGCTCTTCATCTTCTCCACGAGGAACGGCAGCAGCGTGCCCTCGTTCTGGATCGTAGCCTTGGTCATCGGGTAGAAGTAGGTCTTGTTGGCCGAACCGCCACCCTTGGCAACCATCACAAAGCGATACTCTGCGCCCTTGGTAGCTTCGATGTCAATCTGTGCGGGCAGGTTGCATTTGGTGTTGACCTCGTCGTACATCGTCAACGGTGCGTTCTGAGAGTAGCGCAGGTTGTCCTCGGTGTAGGTGTTGTACACGCCGCGTGACAAAGCCTCTTCCTCGTCGAAGTCAGCCCAAACCTGCTGTCCCTTCTCACCGTGGATGATAGCCGTACCGGTATCCTGGCAGAAAGGCAGCACGCCCTTGGCTGCTGTCTCGGCATTGCGCAGGAGTGTCAGTGCCACATAGCGGTCGTTGTCAGAAGCCTCGGGATCGCTGAGGATGGCAGCTACTTGCTCGTTGTGTTTGCGACGCAGGCAGAACTCCACATCGTGGAAGGCCTGCTGAGCCAACAGGGTCAGAGCCTCAGGTGTGACCTTCAGAATCTCCTTGCCCTCAAATGTTGATGTACTCACTCCCTCTTTGGTGAGCAGACGATATTCGGTATCGTCCTCACCCATCTGAAACATGGGAGCGTACTTGAAATCTACTGGTTTTGCCATAATCAATGATGTTAATGTGTAATGTATAGTGTGTAATGTATAATGTATAGTGTATAAAGGATAAATTATAAATAAGTGATTTATGGGTACTATTCCTTGCCGGTCCGATTAGGCCGGGTCTTAAGAATGGCGGTGAGAATCTTGAGAATCTCCACGCAGTCAGCATTGATGCTCTCGTATGAAGGCCCGTCAATAAAGTCGGCACCATGCAACACATACAACCAATACTCTGTTTCCTTTGCTTCCTTCAAAGATATTCCCAACTTACAGTAGAAATCCTTTGATGACGGTGCCAAATGGGCTTCAGCCGCATTCGCGCCTATACTCGTACCACTTCTTAAGATCTGATCAGAGAGCGCTCTTGGAACCTTCGTCTTATCCAAATACTGGTAAAGCTTTACGATTCGCACTGCAAATCTTCTGCTCTTCTCCAATATGGCATTATATTCTGTCATAAGATCTCTACTTCTATATTGATAAGCCTATAGAACTTACGCCACATTTCAATAGGGGGAAAAGCCTTATGCAAACAGCGAAAGGCTTATCTACCCCCAAGCATTTATTTATTCATTACTATTTATACACTATACATTATACATTATTTAGAATCCAAAGATGTCTTCCTTCGTGAGCTTCTTAATAGGTCCAATCTTACCGAGCGCGTTCATGTCGAGCTCTTTCTCGTCGCCGAGGATGAGGTAGCGATAGGGCTTGCCGGAGATGTTCTCTTTGGCGAACTTCACCAGATCAGCCATCGTCAGCGACGGCAACTTGTCGTAAATGACACGGTTGATGTCGTAGTCAAGGCCACGTTTGCGGGCGGAGAGATAAGCATTGATCACAGAGAACTTGGTGGTGCGGGCTGTGGCGATGCTCTTCATCAGGCTTTGCTTGGCCAAATCGAGACCAGCCTGACGCTCCGGCATGTTGTTGAGTAACTGGTTGAACTCCTTGACGCAGTCCGTCATCTTGTCGTTCTGTGTGATGATATACGTGTTGAAGCACTCAGAATCGCCTTTGCGTGCCGGTGTCGTCAGCCATGCTCCGGCACTGTAAGCCAGTCCGCGGGCTTCACGCAACTCCTGGAAGACGATGCCATTCATGCCTCCGCCAAAGTACTCGCCGAAGAGCTCATTGACAGGAGCCTGCTCGGGAGTCCACTGCTTGTCCTCGTTGAGATACTGCGTCATGTAGATGTTCTTCGCATCGTAGGGTGCTATCCACACCTCGTTCTGCGTCGTGGTCGTATGCTGATACCGACGGGCTGCGGGCAGAGTGGTCTTCATCGTGCAAGGATAGCTCTTGGCCACGGTAGCCTCTAACTGTTTCATCGGTGTGGCACCATAATATAATAAGGTGTACTTACCCAGATTCTTCAGTTGAGCAAGCAGTTGCTGAGGATCGGCCTTGCGGAGTTCATCGGCACTCATCCTGTTGCGGAAGCCGTTGTAAGGACCGTATTCGCCATACTGTCGCAGGGCTGAGAAGCAGACACGCTGGTTGCCCTTGGCATCGTTGCGCGACTTCAGCGTCAAACCGATATATTTGTTATAGCTCTCTGCGTCGGCTTTGGCATGGTTGATATAGTCACCCAAGAGCTTCAGCGCAGCGGGCATGTTATCGTTGAGTCCGCTCAGCGACACACGCGTCTCGTCATCACCGATGCTCACGCTGTAGTCGCAAGCCAGCTGATAGAAGGCTTTTTTGATGTCATTGGCCGAGCGGGTGGCAGTACCGACATAGTCGAGATAGTCGGCTGCAGTCTGCAACTGCTTGCTGTTCTCACGGCCCACAGGGAAGACGAGCGAGAGATCGAAGAGGTCGTCGGTGGTGTTCTGCTTGTAGAGCACCTCAGCTCCGTTCTTCATCTTACCCTTGCTGAGATCCTTGTTGAAGTCGATGAACTGTGGCTGGATAGGCTCCGGCTTGCTGTTGACAATAGCGGTGAGGAAGTCGCTGTGCTTGTCGTTGTTCGTAGGAATCGGCGTGATGTGTGGCTTTTCAATCTTGTGGATTGTCGTGTCGTTGCCAAGACGCTTGTAGACACAGACGTAGTTGTCAAGGAAGTGACGGCGGGCAAAGTCCACAATCTGCTCTTTGGTAATCTTCGACATACGGTCGAGCTGTCCCACGACATGCTGCCAGCTCTCGCCATTGATAAAGGCGTCCTGCATCATCTCGGTGCGGTTGCGGTTTTGGCTCAGGCCGCGCAGCATATTGAGTTTCTTGTTGGCGAGGACAGCCTTCATCAGGTTCTCGTCGAACTCTCCACGTTTGAGTTTCTCTATCTCGGCAAGCATGAGGTCACGCACCTCTTCGAGCTTCTGTCCCTGCTTGGGTTCTCCCTCAGCGATGAACGTGGTGTAGTCGGCCAAGCCTTCCACGCCAGTACCGGCATTCATCACCTTCATCGGTTGGTTGAGGTCGACATCCATGAGTCCGGCTTTGCCGTTGGAGAGGAGATCAGAGATGAAGCTCAGCGTGTCGGCCTGGTCCGAAGCGGCCTTGTCAAACTTCCAACCGAGCATCACGTTCTCGGCCTCTTGTCCGACAACAGTAGTGTCGACGTGCTGCTTCAGGTCAGCGACAGGTGCATATTCGGGTCGGGAGAGCGTAGGGCTCGGTTTCCAGGAGCCGAAATACTTGTCGATGATGGCCACGGCCTTGTCGGGTTCGAAGTCACCGGCCAGACAGATGGCCACGTTGTTGGGCACGTAATAGCGGTGGAAATAGTTCTTGATGTTGACGATGCTCGGATTCTTTAGGTGTTCCTGCGTTCCGATGGTCGTCTGTGTACCATAAGGATGAGTGGGATAGAGTTTCTTTCCGAGGGCCACCCACTCCTTGTTGCCATCATTGGAGAGGCCGATATTGAACTCCTCGTAGACAGCCTCCAGCTCAGTGTGGAAGCCGCGGATGACCATGTTCTGGAAGCGGTCGGCCTGAATCTTTGCCCATGTGTCGATCTCGTTGTTGGGGATGTCCTCCACGTAGCAGGTCACATCGTTGCTCGTATAGGCGTTGCTGCCCTCAGAGCCAATAGACGCCATCATCTTGTCGTACTCGTTGGGGATGTTGTACTTGGCGGCGAGCTGCGAGAGCGAATCGATTTTCTCGTACCAACGCTTGCGTGCCACAGGGTTGGTGATGTGGCGGTATTGCTCAAAACGGTTCTCGATGGAGTCGAGCAGCGGCTTCTCTGCAGCGAGATTTGATGTGCCGAAGTGAGTGGTGCCCTTGAACATCAGATGTTCAAGATAGTGAGCCAGACCGGTGGTCTCCTTCGGGTCGTTGCGTGAACCGGTGCGCACGGCGATATAAGTCTGCAACCGTGGCTTCTCCTTGTTCACACTGGTGTACACTTTCAGACCGTTGGGGAGCGTGTAGATGCGCGTCTGCATCGGGTCGCCCTTCACGGTCTCGTAGTGGAAGCTCTGGGCCCACACGGCATTGGCTGCCATCAGTGAGGCGCAGAGCACGAACGTCTTTAGTTTTCTGTTCATCATCTATTGTTGTTTTCTGTGCCCCCTCCCGGAGGCAACTGTTTACTATGTTAGCTTATTTCTCGAACTCGGTCTCTCGGTCGAGGTGCTGTAGGAAGTCGTCGAGCACCGCCTCTTCCACGTCGCCCAAAGCGTATTCCTTCTCAGCATCTTTTCTGATTTCGGCTATCCAGGCCCTTCGTGCCGTGACATAGTCCTGCCTGATTCTCTCCACGTCGGCTTCGGTGAGCTGCTGTAGGCCATAATAGTCGAGAATCATTCTGTAGGTCCAGGCCCATTGGTATTCTCGATAGTTGTTGTGGATGTCGTGGAGACGTTCGTTGAGCTCTTCGATGCTTTCGATGTTGCCCTCCTTGACGTCGTTGATGATGCGCTGCTCCTCGCTCACGGGCATCAGCAGTCCCTGCATGTCGATCCACTGTCCTTCGCCCACATTGCTCTGCGGAGGTTCCACAGCGCCGTAGAGTTTTGCCACTCTCTTGAGCACGGCCCCCATGTAGATGCGCAGGGCGATGTCGTAGTATTTGATGCCCTTCTTCAGTGAAGAGGCCTTGATGACATATTCGTGGAAGTTATAGCTCGATACGTCGTCGCCCGAGGCCTTGCGAAGCTGTTCGAGGATGTGCTTGCCCTGCAGAATCTCGCCCACGGAGAAGGGGCTGAGCCAGTCGAAGTTGACGATGCTCTTCTGTCCGCTTTGAGGGCGCACGTCGCGCTTGGGCCATTTGCGGATGTCGCGGTAGAGGCCCACGGTTGTGATGTTGCGTCCGGGTGAGAGATACATGATGTCGCCATAGGCGATGAGGTAGGAGAAAGGCAGGTTGCGAGTGTCGGGGTGATACATCAGTTTTCCGAAGCACACCGAGAAGGTGCCGATGCGTGCCGGCATGAGTATGTAGGCTCCACTGGCAGTCTTGGCCCCGCGCTCCAGCACTCCGTAGTGCATGGGCCCCATCTTGTAGGCGTGGTTGGAGAAGTTGGTGGCCGAGCCTGCGTTGTAGAACGAGAACATACCTCCGATAAGGAGGCTGCTCTTGTGGTGGCTGGCCGAGAAGGGACCGCAGAAGGCAGCGCAGGCTTCACCGTTGCTCATATAGCTGTTGGCGAAGAAGATGCTCTGCGAGGCGGTGAAGCCATTGCTGAGCTGGCAGGCCTCGCCGACGAAGCAGTTCTGAATCTTCACGCTGTTGGTGAGGCTGGAGGCATCGGAGACGATGGAGTTCTCGCAGATGACGCCTGTACCCACGTAGACACTGGCATCGGCCGAGCTGAGGATGGTGCAGTCGCTCAGCCGCGAGGCACCGCTGATTTCGCACTCATCGCCGATGATGGTGTTGATGATTTCCTTGGTGTTGACAATCTTGACGCGGTCACCGATGGTGCCGCAGTCGGGCTCCTGACATTGTGTGTCCTCACTGATGAGCCGGCGCATGGCCTCGAAGAAGACTTTGTCGTGGCTGTGGTTCACCATGAGGGCAGCGGTCTGACTGTTGAGTTCGCTGAAGAGCACCACGTTGCCCGTGCCCACCTCGTTGAGCACCGAGATGAGATTATCCTGACCATAGGTGGCTCCTCCGGTGGTCTCCAGCGTGCTCACGTTGGAGATGTAGCAGTCGTTGCCGATGACGTAGTTGTTAATGTAGCCTGCCACATTCTCTATGAGCGTATTGTCACCCACGGCCACATTGCGCAGTGTGGCATTGTGGATGCCCGAATGCTTGGTGAAGCCCGGGCTCACCTCAACAGACTTGTCGAAAGTGCCCAGACGGACGTCGCCATAGAAGTCGACGTTATGGATGTAGTGTGGCAGAAAGTCGTCGCTCACACTGATGCGTCCCCAGTCCTCGGCCCGGCAGCCCTGCTCCTCCAGGGTGCTGATTTCGTCGTCGCTGAGACTGCGGTAGTTGTCGGTCGTCATACTCATGTGTTATTCGTTGGGGTAAAGGAAGTCGTTATAGGGGTATTTCTGTACATGGAGCTCGCGCACCTTCTTGTAGAGCGTGTCGCGCAGCTCGTCGATATTCGTCTTCTCCTTAGCCGAGATGAAGATGCAGTTGTCGCCCATGCGTGCCATCCACGTCTGCCGGAGTTCATCGAGCGTGATGTTCTCTTTGGTGGGGGCTGTGAGGTCATCGGGCTCCTTAGCGGTCCAATGGTAGTTGTCCATCTTGTTGAACACTATCATAGAAGGCTTGTCGGCGCATCCGAGTTCCTTGAGCGTCTGGTTGACAACTTCTATCTGTTCTTCGAAATCGGGGTGAGAAATGTCGACCACATGCAGCAGCAGGTCGGCCTCGCGCACCTCGTCGAGGGTTGACTTGAAGGAGTCCACAAGGTCGGTGGGGAGCTTGCGGATGAATCCTACGGTGTCGGCCAGCAGGAAAGGCAGGTTTTGGATGACCACCTTGCGCACGGTGGTGTCGAGCGTGGCGAAGAGCTTGTTCTCGGCGAACACCTCGCTCTTGGCCAGCAGATTCATCAGGGTCGACTTGCCCACATTGGTGTATCCCACGAGTGCCACACGGATAAGTCTGCCGCGGTTTTTGCGCTGCGTGGCCTTCTGGCGGTCGATTTCCTCAAGGCGTTTCTTCAGCAGACTCATGCGGTTGAGGATGATGCGGCGGTCCATCTCGAGCTGGGTCTCACCGGGACCGCGCAGTCCTACAGAGCCTTTGCCGCCTCCGGAACCGGAGCCGCCGCCCTGGCGCTCAAGGTGGGTCCACAGGCGTTGCAGACGGGGCAGCATGTAGCGATACTGAGCCAGTTCCACCTGCGTCTTGGCGTTGGCCGTTTGGGCGCGCATGGCAAAGATGTCGAGAATGAGTGACGTGCGGTCAAGAATCTTCACTTGCAGTTCCATCTCGATATTGCGCAGTTGCTTGGCCGAGAGCTCATCATCGAAGATGACCATGCCCACGGGCCTGTCGTTTTCGGCCTCTTCCTTTATATAGTCGCGTATCTCTTCCAGTTTGCCTTTTCCCACATAGGAGGTGGTGTTGGGGCCGCCCACTTTCTGTGTAAAGCGCTTCACGGTGACGGCACCGGCCGTGTCGGCCAGGAACTCCAGTTCGTCGAGGTATTCCTTCGTCTTCGCCTCGTCCTGCTCCTGCGTGATAAGGCCTACAAGAATCGCAGTCTCGGTCTTGGCCTCAGTAATAACAAATTCGTTCATTCTTAGTCTATAATATGCTGCAAATTTACGGGAAATAATCTGAAATCCCAAGGAAATAGAGGGCTTTTTTCGGCATGTGCAATGCCCCTGTCAGTCACAGTCTGACGCTTGAAAATGAACTCCGTGGAAAAAAGTCCGTGATTGGCGCTGTGAAGGATTTTGGCGCATTAAACACTCGTGTGATACCTTTGAAGTGCCACTCATCAGATGGTCAAACATATGTTTTCCAAATGTCTAACATATGTTTGACCTTGGGAATGAGAATCACTCTGTAGCTGACTCCGTGGGTGGCTGAAGCCCGCAGATGCTGGCGTAAGGGCATCGCTGGCAGTTGACCGCGTCGTCAGTGGGCGAAAAGTCGGTCGTGGTGTCCAGAATCTCAGCCACAGTCGCCAGCAGCGGAGCCTCGAAGTCAGCACGTAGTGTCTCGATGTCGTTGATGGTGCCCCCGAGTTTGAGCACGGGGTCGTAGTCGTTGGCCGAGGCATTGCGGATGAAGAGCAGGGCGGGACTGACGCTGCACGTGTTGTTGCGGGCCTTGCTGAGGTTGAGGGCGTAGAGGAACGTTTGTAGATAGTAGTTGCCATGGGTTTTCTTAGCCCGGGCTGGTGTGAAGAGGTCGGCCATCTCATGTGGCAGTGAGGTTGGCTGTGACCCCGTCTTATAGTCGATGACTCTCATCCGCGGTTTCTCCAGCTGGCCGTTCGGTGCTGTCTGGTCGATGCGGTCAATGATGCCGCCGATGCGCATCAGCCTTGTTCCGCCGGAGGTGGTCACCGCGTAGTCCTGCATCACTTTGTGTTCGAGGGCGACGATGGTCAGAGGGGCGGTATGGGCGTCGAGGCGGAGCAGTCGTTCCACATATTTGAGAATCACTCTGCGGTTGATGAGCTGCAGTCCGTTGAGCTGCATCTTGAACGGTTTGTCCAAAGGGATGTTGAAGAACTCGGTCTTGAAGGCATTGTCGACGGCCCTCTCCAGCAGGGGTTTGTTCTTCAACATGGCCTCAATCTCGCTTCGGCTGAGCTGTTGTCCGATGTAGGGCCGGTAGATGTTTTCGCAGGCCTTATGGAAGATGCTTCCGAAGGTGCGGTTGTCGATTTCGTCGTCACCGTCGTCGGGTTCCCGGATGCCGATGACATATTTGTAGTAGAAGGACAGCTGACATTTCAGGTAGGTGTTGATAGCCGTGGGCGACAGTTCCCTCAGGTTGTCGAGATATTCGGCCACAGAATGAGTCTTGGCCACCGGCTCCCTTCTGAGTGTCACGGCGCTCTGTGCCGTATGGAGTTCCGTCATCCGGATGTCGTGCCGGCTCTCTACCAGCATCTGCCGCATGAAACGGCTCATCTCGCCCGTCTGTGCGTTGCTCGTCGAGGTGTTGTAGCAGATGGTCACGTCGGAGGCCCTCTGAATCATCCGGTAGAAGTAGTAGGCATAGATGGCCACTTTGTTGTCGATGGTGGTGAGTCCGTAGGCTTTGCGCACGGAGTAGGGGATGAACGAGGTGTCGCCTTCGGCTTTAGGCATATTGCCGTCGTTGCAGGAGAGCAGAAGCAGGTGGTCGAAGTCCAGGTTGCGGGTTTCGAGCACTCCCATTATCTGGAGGCCTTGTGCGGGTTCGCCGTGGTAGGGGATGGTGGTGGTGGTGATGATTTGGGTGAGGAGCCTCCTGAGCGTATTGGCATCCACATGGAGCCAGTCTTTCTCGATGAGTGTGGTGAGCCGGTTGAGGAGCGTGAACATTCTGAACACCGATTCCTGGAAGAGCGGGTCGAGCTCTTTGACGTCGGTTTCCTGCTGCTCCTGCAGTTCGTTGCGCGCGTTGCGGCCGATGAGCTGCATCAGTTCTTTGAGCCATTGCAGGAGCGCCAGATTGGTGCAGTCGGCGGGTGTAAGCCGGGCTTGTGAGGCCGTGTCCTTATTGCCGGTAGCCTCTATCCTCGTGTCGAGGTCGGCAAAGAGCAGGCTGAGCCCGTCGTCGAGCGCCAGTTCAGCCCGTCGCGGGAAGTAATTCTTGCTGTCGCGGAGCGAGGTGAGCAGTTGCAGGCTCTGGTCCGAGATATAGCGGGCATAAGGATGACCAAGCACTTCCCTGACGTATTTCATCCGGTAGACATCCCTGTGGCCGGGGTTGCCCTCAGCCTGGAGTGCAATGAGCTGAGCCACGAGCGCTGTGACCGGCGACTCCTGCAGAGGGAATCCGGTGGTGACATTCACCTTTTCCACTTCGTTGGGGAGACAGTGCACCACCGTGGAAAGGAGCTTCTCGTCACACATCACGATGGCTGTTCGGGTGCCGTCGGCATAGCGTTTCCGGGTGGTGAGCCAGTCGGGAATGAAGCGTGCCTGCACATTCTCAGTCTGTGCGCTGACGAAGTTGATGTCCTTCCTCTTATTGAAGTTGGTGTAAAGGGCTTCGTCGGTGAGGGCATTGCCAAATTCGGCAATGTTCTCCTTGATGTAGTGCCCGGCCTCCATCATGGGGTCGTCCATATAGTAGGTGTCGAAGTCCCAGTAGAACAGTGTCTTGCGGCATTTGCCTATTTTGCGGCAGAGCTCCTTCTCGGCCTCCTGCATCATGTTGAATCCCACGAAGGCATAGGTGTCGAATTCAAAGTCATCGATGTCGCTCTCAGCCACTTCGCGGTAGAGCATGCCTTCGTAGGCCATGCCGTCGCCGAGCAACTGGCTTCGGTATTCGGTATAGATGTCTCCAATCTTCGACCAGAACTCCTCGAACTTCTGTTTCAGTCGGGTGGGGTGATCGGGCTGATAGTTGGCGAAGAAAGCCATGAGCGCCTTCTTCTGCTCGTCGCTCATTTCGGGATCGTCGTCGAGGGCGTGATAGTTCTTCAGTTCGGCGAACACTTTCGAGGGAGGAGCCAGATGCTTGTCGAGGTCGTCGAAATCGGTGAGCAGCAGCTGCCCCCATCCGTAGAAGCGGTCGAGGGTCTCGTCGCCGGCCCTCTCGCCCTGTGTGGCGAGATAGCTCTTGAAGAGGCGACAGACAAGCTCTATGGGGTCAGCGAGCTTCAACTGGGAGTGGGCCTGGAAGAGCTCACTCACCGTGAGGTAGGCGGGGCTCCAGAGCGGTCGTTTCCACTGGCTGGCCAGCTGACGGTTGAGAAACAGCGCTGCGCGCTTGTTGGGGAATACCACTGCCAGACGCGAGAGGTCGGCTCCGAAGCGCCGGAGCAGGTCGTCGGCAACATAGCCGAGGAAAGTCTTCGTTATCATACTTCTACAATGTGTTTTGGATGAAAAACATACCAGATGAAGCCACTCACCTGCTCATACCCCATGTCGCTCAGGAGCTTCATGTAGCGGTTCACCTGCACCAGATGGTTCTTCATAGGCTTGCCGAACTTGAAGTCGACTACTATCACCCTGTGGCCGTCGGTCATCACGCGGTCGGGTCGGGGCTGTTCCACCTCGCTGTCGCCCGGCTGCTCTTCGAAGAGGATGGTGCGCTCGTTGAAGAGCTTCCAGCGTCCGGAGAACCAGTCTCTCACCGTGGGGTCATTGAATTGCCTGCGCAGCTCGCTCTGAAGGTCTTCGGCGCAGACTCCGTTGCCATAGATGATGCCCTCGGATTCGAGCGACCGCAGCACCTTGTCGACATCGTCGAGGGTGCGGATTCTGGAGAAGAGTTCATGGAGGATGAGCCCGTTCTGGATGTATCTGGAGCGGTCGGTGTCGTCGCCGTCATTGATGAAGTCGCGGCTCCGGTTGCTTTGCAGGAACTTGACGTGGCTGTCGAAGCTTCCCAACTTCACGTCGTGAGCCTTTACGGGGAGTTCGAATACGTTGGGGTTCCGGCTTTCATCCTTTTTCTCTGGAGCCACACTGAGCTCGCCGAAGCCGAAGCATTCGGTGCCGGTGTCGGGATTGTCGCCGCATACCAGCTGGCTTCCTTCGAGCTGCTGTGCTGTCGCGGGCAGACAGTTCTCGATGAGGTAAGAGCGTATGGCGCCACGTGGAGAGCCCTTGCATTTCCTCGCACCGATGACGAAGAGATTGCGCCTTGGACGTGTGAAAGCCACGTAGAGAAGGTTGAGGTTGTCGACCATGTTGAGCAGATGCTCCTGCTGGTATTGTTGCTCGTAGATGCTGCCTCGCAGACTCTTCTCCGAGAAGCTGACCGGCACGATGGGCAGCTCGTTGTAAGGAGCTTCACCGGGCACGCACCAGAGCGTAGTGTTGTCCTTCTCCAGCTTCCAGTCGCAGAAAGGCATGAGAACAGTGTCGAACTCCAGGCCCTTGCTCTTATGGATGGTCAACATTCGGATGCCATTGGAATCGTCGCTTTCGATGGAAGCCTGACTCATGTTCTCGTCCCACTCCTTGAGCACATCGCTGAAGGTGGCAGGGGTGTTGCCAATGAAGTCGTGAAGCTGGTCGAAGAATGCGCAGAGGTAGGCGGTCTGTCCTGTGAGCTCATTGAGGCTGAAGACGTTGAAGAGGGTTTCGGCAGCTTCGCCCACAGGCTGTGTGCGGAGCCGGTAGCGCTCCAAGGCCGAGAATCCCATAGGCAGCACCTCGTCGAGTTCATCGCGATGGCGCATCAACAGCAAGTCGGCATCCGCCTTGTGCTGTATCTGGGTGAGCCATGCTTTGGCCAGACTGGCTTTTGCGAGGGTGTCGGACTCGTCGACTAGCACCCGGAAGGCACTAATGATGATGTTGACAGCCAGCGAGGCTCCGAGCTTGAATGCTTCATTCGACACCAGCGGTATGTCGGGGTAGTGGGTTTGAAAGTAGTCGGCAATAAGCTGAATCTTGTCGTTCTGCCGCGTTAGGATACCAATGCCCGAGGGCTTGATCCCGGCTTCGAGCAGGTGGGTCACGATGTCGGCCAGATGCTCCAGTGTGGTCTCCTGATAGTTGTCGGGAGGAAGCAGTTCTATCTCAATGCGTCCTTGTGCTTCGCCTTTCCTCTCGTTTACTTTCTGACAGACGTCGGCATAAGCCGACTCCAGCTCCTGCTGTCCCTCAGGGTTGTTGTCTCTGCCATCGTAGGCCAGCTTCACTGCCTCTTGGAAGAAATGGTTGTTGAATTCCACGATGTTGCGCCGGCTGCGCCTGTTGGTGGCCAGGCTCTCGGTGTCGATTCGGCACTGTGAGGGGCGGAACTGCGATCCGATGCGGTTGAGCAGCTGCCAGTCGGCATCCCGCCATCGGTAGATGCTCTGCTTCACGTCGCCCACGAGCAGACTGCCGGGGTGGTGGCTGATGCAGTCGTCGAGGAGCACTTTGAAGTTCTGCCACTGCATGAGGCCAGTGTCCTGGAACTCATCAATCATAATGTGCTGGAGAGTGGCTCCAATCTTTTCGTAGATGAAGGGTGCGTCTTGATCTTCGATGACCTGATGAAGCACGCCCTGCGTGTCGCTCAGCTGGAATCGGCCGGTCTCACGGTTGATGGCCCTCACCCAGTCGGCAATGTTTTTCAGCAGTCGCAGCTGGTAGAGATTCTTCAGCGTGGCCTCGGCCGACTTATAGTCTTTCACATACTTGTGGCGCTTCTTCTCGTCTTCCTCGATGAGCGCCGAGAGCTGAGGTGCTATTCGCTCCGATTCCAGTCCGCGGCCCCGGTTCTTGGCTGTTATCCATTTCGAGGGGTCCTGCATGGCATCGATGATTCTCTTCTTGAGGATTTCGTCGCTGAAGATGTCCTTATTGAGCGTGGCCAACTTGAGGAAATAGCTTAATGCTCCCGTCTTTCCGTTCGAGAAGTCGGCCTCTGAGAGCCCATGGTCTTGGATGAGCTTCAGGGCGTCGTTGCCCATCTTCTGCAGGTCGTCGAGTGCCTGCTGCCGGATGGCGTACAGCTTGCCACGGTAATTGACAAAGGCATCGCCCTCGGAGGCCTTGTTGAGCCCATTGGCATTCTTCTTGTAGAAGTCGCGGAATATGTTCTTGCCGAACTCCTTTATCTGGTCGATGACGTTCCAGGCCTTGTCCTCCGATATGTTCTGCTCGATGTAGGCTGTAATCCAGTTGAGCACATTGCTGTCGGGTGTGAGACTTTCAATCATCTCATCAATGGCCTTGGCTTCCACCTGCTGGTCGTTGATATTCACACGGAGGTTCGCGTTGAGGTCGAGCTCCCGTGCCAGATTGCGCATCACTTGCTGGAAGAAGGCATCAATGGTGAGCACCTTGAAGTAGCTGTAGCTGTGGAGGATGAGACGGAGTGCCCTGCCTGCATTCTGCCGGATGAGCTCTTCGCCGAGACCGGTCTCCTGTCTCACTATCTGAAAGTAGCTCTCCGAGGCGTCAAGCCGCTTCCAGATACCGTAGAGATGGGTCAGGATGCGCGCCTTCATCTCTTGTGTGGCCTTGTTCGTAAAGGTGACGGCAAGGGTATGGCGGAATTCCGTCGGGTTACTTACTAACAGCTTGATGAATTCTACGGCCAGCCGGAAGGTCTTGCCGCTGCCGGCGCTGGCACGATAGACGGTGAGTGGTACTACTGGGCGAAGAAGATCGAGTGGATTAGGCATATTATAATAAGGTGAAGGGTGGTGAGGATTATTTCATGCTGATGACGATGCTCTTGAACCAGTCCTGCATTACGCCAGCATATTGGTCTTGCGAGTCGGACACCAACAAAAGCACTTGTGCGCCGTTCTCCAGTTTGGGGCCAAGGCACATCCCCTCGTAGTTGGCAATGGAATGGTTGAAAAGGCGCAGATGTGTATGCCAGCTCGTGAGCAGCTCCTTCTTCATCCAGGGGCTGTTGTCGGTGAGCGGCGCTGCAGGGTCGACGGCTGTGCTGCTTTGGGGGAACACTCTGTAGATTTTATTACTCACGAAGGCTCCCAGTCGCATCGGGGGCGTAAAGAATTCGCGCTCAAGCACCAGGAGTGAACCGTCGTCGAGGGCTGTGAGCTCGCTAACACCCATGCCATAGAGGTCGGTGGCTTGGGTGGCTTCGGGGGCATCCATGAGGTAAGCATACTGTTGAAGTGGCTGAAGGGCGGAGTCGAACGACTGGATTCGGATGCGGTTGCGCACTCCGTTCACGGAGGTGGCCGCTTCGCCATCGCCGTTGAGTGTGCTCTCGTTGCAAGTCCAGAGTAGCTTCGTCTTAGGATTGTAGCTCAGCGATTCCAGACTGTAATTGGGCCGCGCCTTGCTGAAGACGGGCGGAACCTCGGCTTGTCGCATTGTGGGTTTGCCGTCTAGGTTATACTCTTTAATGGCATTGTCGGCCTCACCGCTGATGACAATCGTTTGCTGTTGGGGTAAGAAAGCTATGCCTTCCTGGTCGCGGTTCGGCATGGCGCTGTCGCGGAATCCCTTGTTTTCCACGCTCTTTATCTGTCCTGTGACCGGGTTTACTGTGATGTGGAAGACGAAGAAGCCGCCGTGGGACGACTTGTCGCTCACCACGGCATAATCATCGCTGCCTAAAGCCGTTATACCGCTGTAATTGCCGGCTGGTACAGTCTGCGGAAAGCTCACTTGCGGATTCTCTCTCTCCACGGTGATGGGACGGGCTTGTCCTTCGGCGGAAGTCGTCCCGAGGATGGCTGAAAGAGCAGCGAGTAGGGTGAAAAGATACGGTCTCATCTCTATAATCCTTTTTTATAAATAGGAGTGCTTAGCGGTAAGAAGTGAGGTGAGGCGTCGGTCTACCCGTGCACCTGAGTCACCTCACTCCCTACTTGATAGCTGCAAAATTACACAGAATAATTGATTCCACTACTCGTTGAGGCCAGAAAAAAGTAGGCGGAGAATTTGGAAAGTAGCCTAGATTTGTTTATCTTTGCCTCTTGTAAGACACCATTCTGCCTTTTGCCCGGCTGGTGAGTTCTTAGAACCGTGGCAGGATGCAAGGACGCGATGATGGACATGAATATCATATCAATACACCACATGAAAAAGTTACTATCCCTATTGCTATTCTCTCTGCCTCTACTCCAGGTGATGGCAGACAACAAGATGACTTCGGAGCAGGCCAGGCTCGTCGGCGACGGCACCACTCTTAATACAGAGCGTTTTCAGGCTGCAGTCAATCAATTATCGAAGAAGGGTGGAGGAGTGTTGCTGCTCAAGCCCGGACAGTATGTGACCGGCACCATCGAGATGAAGGACAATGTGGAGCTCCGACTCGAGCGTGGAGCCGAAATCTTAGGCAGTACCAATCCTGCCGATTACGTCGATGTGACGAAGACTGGTGCTGAGCGCCTTCAGCCCACAAGCTATTTAAGTCTGGCCCTCATCGAGGCCAATGGGGCTCGCAATATTGCCATTACCGGCGAGGGGGTTATCGATGCCCGTGGGCGCGAAGTGGCATTGGCCATCGACAGTCTCCACCTCACTGGCATCCGTAAGGATCCTAACTATTCCGTCCGTCTTCATCGTCCGCGGGAGATCTTTCGTCCGAACCTCTTTTCCATTCTCCGGTCGAAGGGAGTGAGGGTGAGCGGCCTCCGCTTTCGGAATGCGGCTTGCTGGGGCCTGGTGTTCTTCAAGTGTGAGGATTTGACTATCAGTGGAATTGATGTCCACAACCGGGCTTACTGGAACAATGATGGCATCGACGTGGTCGACTGCCATCGGGTGGAGATAGCCAACAGTCATATTGATGCAGCCGACGACGGCATCTGCCTGAAGTCCGACGATCCTGCGGATGCCTGCGACAGCGTCTATGTTCACGATTGCAGGGTGGAGTCGAGTGCCTCAGCCGTGAAGTTCGGCACAAACTCTTTCGGAGGCTTCAAGAATATCCACATCGCCCGTATAAAGGTCGCCGACACCTTCCGCTCGGCTATTGCTATTGAAGGCGTAGACGGCGGCATCATTCGCAATGTACTCGTTGAGGATATCGATGCTTTCAACACTGGTAACGCCATCTTTGTGCGTTTGGGCAAACGGCATGGCAACCGAACCGCTGTCGTCGACGGCATCACCATTCGCCGACTCTATTGTGAGGTGCCGTCGGAAAGGCCTGATGCCGGTTACGATTTGTGGGGACCCATTGGCGACACCATGCTTAATCCCGTGCCCTCCAACATTACCGGCATCCCCGGTAATAAGGTGCGCAATGTGCTCATCTCCGATGTTACCATAGCCTATCCCGGTGGAGCCTCCATGGGGGTGCGCTACATTCCCCTGTGGAATGCCAAGTCGGTGCCCGAGAGGGAGAACAGCTATCCTGAGTTCGACATGTTCGGGGAACTGCCCTGCTATGGATTCTATGTGCGGCATGCCGACGGGGTGACTTTCCGCAATGTCACGCTGAAACTGCGTAAGGACGACTTTCGTCCGGCGTTCCTGCTCGACGATGCCTCGAACGTGAATTTCGAACGGGTGAACTATCCGGTGGGCAAGACTGCAGGACAGGTTTACGATACCTCGAAGGCCCAATAGAAGAGGATTCATAAAAGTTGACTGAGATGATTAGGAAAGGCTGCTTGTGGGCAGCGCTGCTTGTGCTGCCTTTCATTACCGTTGGTTGTCAGCATAGCGGATTCCGGCTCACTTCCGCGAAAGTAGACCAAGTGCTGGGGCAGATGACGCGTGAGGAAAAGATAAGGCTTGTAGTCGGTGCCGGCAACGAGAAGTTTTTAGGCTATGGCTCCACGAAGCGGCTGGTTCCCGGGGCGGCGGGTACAACGGCGCCTCTGCCTCGATTGGGCATTCCGCCCACTGTACTCTCCGACGGTCCTGCGGGCATCCGTATCGATACGCTGCGCGAGGGTGACCCTAAGCGCTATTACCATACGGGTTTTCCCATCGGCACCGCCTTGGCAGCCTCTTGGAATACCACTCTGATGGAGGAGGTGGGACGAACTATTGGCAAAGAGGCCAGGGCTTATGGGCTCGACCTGTTGTTTGCTCCAGGCATGAATCTTCAGCGTGACCCACTTGGGGGAAGGAATTTTGAGTACTACTCCGAGGACCCTTTGCTCTCCGGACGTATGGGGGCCGCCTTCGTGCGTGGCGTGCAGCTCAATGGGGTGGGAGCATGTCCGAAGCATTATGTGGTGAACAATCAGGAGACTAACCGCAAGGATGTCGACAACAGGGTGGCCCCGCGCCCGCTGCATGAACTCTATCTGCGGGGATTTGAGATAGCCCTGCGCGAGTCGCACCCCTGGGCCGTGATGAGTGCCTATAATGCGGTCAACGGCGAACAGTGTATGGAAAGCCGTCGTCTGCTCACTGATGTCCTACGCGATGAGCTGCACTTCGATGGTATTGTGGTGAGCGACTGGGCGGCTCCAGGCTGGCGCGATGCGGCCCGCGAAATCCATGCCGGCAATGATTTGCTGGCTCCAGGAAGCGATGAGCAATGCCGGGAACTGAGGAATGCGATAGCGAAAAGAACATTGCAGGAAGCCGACCTCGACACCTGCGCAAAGCGCATGCTCAGGTTTGTGGCACGCACACCGCGGGGCAGAGGATATAAGGCGTCGAACAAGGTGAACCTTGAAGCCGACGCCGCGGTGTCGCGCCAGGCTGCCGACGAAGCTGTCGTACTCTTGGAGAATCACGTTACGCTCCCATTCCAGTCAGCTGTGCACCGCATAGGCCTCTTCGGCATTACCTCGTATAATTTTATTTCAGTGGGGACCGGCTCTGGCAACGTGAAGTCACGCCACACCGTGAATCTGCTGGAGGGGCTCAGCCACGCGGGGCTCTCCGTGAGCAGCGAGGCTGCCCGTTACTATCGGGCTGTAGTCGCCGATACACTGGCTGGGAGGGGATACAACGAGTTGGGGTATGCTGCTATCCCGGAGCCCCGCATCGACTCCGCCTTGATCATGCGCAGTGCCCTGACCGACGATGCTGCCGTGGTAACTATCGGGCGCAGCTCGGGTGAAGGAGCCGACCGCAATGTCTACACCGACTTTCTGCTCCAGCCCAATGAAAGGCGACTGCTGCATGAGGTTGCTGCTGCTTTTCATCAGCGTGGGAAGAAAGTGGTGGTGATACTGAATGTTCCCGGAGTCGTGGAGACAGCTTCCTGGCGGAACGATGCAGACGCTCTGCTCTGCGCGTGGCTTCCCGGACAGCAGGGAGGTGATGCGGTTGCTGATATCCTCACGGGACGGGTGTCGCCTTCGGGCCGTCTGCCCTTGACCTGGTGTCTGCAATATGCCGACTGCAACACGCATGACAACTTCCCCTATGACTATCACGGCCCGAAAGCCATTGGCAACTATACGAAGATACCGCGCCAGCCAGCTATCAAAAATGTGCACTATGTGAATTACGAGGAGGGTATCTATGTGGGCTATCGCTATTTCGATACCTTTGACAAGCCTGTGGCTTATCCGTTCGGGTATGGCTTGAGCTACACTCGCTTTGTCTACTCTGACCCGAAATTAATTCGAAAGGACGATACTTTCGAGGTAGAACTGACGGTGACCAACTGTGGAAAAGCCGAGGGCAAGGAGGTGGTACAGCTCTATGCGCCACTAAAGGGACTTCGTCATCAGCTCGTCGCCTTTGCCAAGACCCGTCGGCTTGCTCCCGGCAAGAGTCAGAGACTGAAGCTGAATTTTACTTCAAGGGAATTGAGCTATTATGATGAGGCGACAGCCTCATGGAAAGTTGACCGTGATATTCACAATGTCGAACTGGCAGCCGACAGCCGTGACATCCGTCTCACTCTGCCCCTGCCTTGAGGTAGGCAGGGGCTGTAAGTGATGATTAAAGGAATTTCTGGACGATACCGATGACGATATCGCCGTAAACTCTTTTCTTGTATTCTCCGATGCCCTGCACTCGTCCGAGGGCATCGAGCGTTGTCGGCTTTACGCGGGCAATCTCGTGCAGTGTCTTGTCGTTCAGTATGTTGTATGGTGGAAGATGGCGCTGAAGGGCCAGTTGCATGCGCGTGCGGCGCAGTTCCTCGAAGAGCTGCATGTCCTCACCGCCTACGGGCATGCTGAGGTGCACCTCCGGTATTCTGTTGTCTTGATTGCGCTTCTTCCGTGTGAGTGCATGAAGTTCTTCTTTCCGCTGTATGACCACCATCTCTGCCTTTGTTTTGCCGAAGAGCACATCACGTCCTGTCGGTGTCACCTGGACTTCGTTGTTCTTGTCGTAGGCGATTTCAATATAGCCCAGCTGGAGCATCTGCAGCAGATAGTCCTGCCAGTCGCGGGTCGTCGTGTCGCGTCCGGCCCCAAAAGTTTTCAGCTGGTCATAATGAAATCTTTCCACCGTAGGCGAGCGCATCCCCTTGAGAATTTCGATGAGTGTGCCCACCCTTGCTTTCTCGCCCGTTCTGATTGCAGCACTGAGTGCTTTCTGCACAAGTATGGTACCGTCGAAGCGTTTGGGAGGATTCCGGCACACGTCGCAGTTGCCACAGTCGGACGTTCGCTGTTCACCAAAATAGTTGAGCAGTATTCGACGCCGGCAGATGCTGCTTTCAGCAAATTGCTGCATGCGGTCGAGTTTCTCCATGTTCACCTCCTTCTGCCCGCTCGCTTCAGCGAACTTCTTTAGTAGGATGATATCGGCGAGATTATAGAAGAGAATGGTTGAGGCCGGTGCTCCGTCGCGTCCGGCACGTCCTATCTCCTGATAATAGCTTTCAATGCTCTTCGGCATGTTGTAGTGCACAATCCAGCGGACGTTACTTTTGTCAATGCCCATGCCGAAGGCTATTGTGGCGCACACCACAAGCACATCATCGTTCTTGAACCGCTCCTGGGTTGATGTGCGCTGCTCGCTGCTCATTCCTGCGTGATAGGGCTCCGCCTTGATGCCAGCAGCCTTCAGCTGTGCGGCTACGGTCTCCGTGGTCTTCCGGCTCAGACAGTAGATGATGCCAGGGTCGTAAGGATGTCTGCTGATGAAGTCCTTGATGAAGCGCATCTTTTCGGGTCCGTTGTAGCCCCGTTTCACCTCGATCGACAGATTGGGGCGGTCGAATGAGGATATGTATACATGCTGGGGCGGATTGGCTGAGGCGACAACCCTCAAGTGGAGCTGCTCGATGATGTCGTTGCGCGTAATCTTGTCGGCTGTCGCAGTGAGGGCCATGAGCGGCACCGAAGGCATCTTTTCGCGAAGCAGGCCCAGCCGCGCATATTCGGGCCGGAAGTCGTGTCCCCACTGGCTGATGCAGTGGGCCTCGTCAATGGCAAACAGACTCACCTTGATATTGGCGAAGAGCGTCGGCAGTTCGGCTATCAGCCGTTCGGGCGACACATAGATGAGCTTGAGGTCGCCCGAAAGACTGCGCCGGCGGATGAGAACATCCTCGTCGCTGGTGTTCACGCTGTTGAGTTCCTCTGCCGGGATGCCGTTGGCTTTGAGGGCTTCCACTTGGTCGTGCATGAGGCTGATGAGGGGCGACACCACCACCGCTGTTCCGGGCATGGCGAGAGCCGGAATCTGATAGCACAGGCTTTTTCCGCCCCCCGTGGGCATGAGCACCAGGGAGTCATTGCCTGACATGACGTCACGTATCACCTCCTCCTGTCCAGGGCGGAAAGAGTCGTAACCGTAGTATTGCTTGAGTATATTGAAGATGTCCATAACACTATTGCACCACAAAGTTATCACATTTATGGAAAAAAAAGGTCGGAAAACTTGATATTCTCATTATTAATGATTAAATTTGCCGTCATAAGGAGGTATTTTATTCATTATATTATGGCAAAGTATAACATCACAGAAAAGAAGGAGAAGGAGGCTGCCTATCGCTCCCTCGTCAATCCTCATCTGATGGATGATCTCAAAGAGAGAATCCTGAAGATTATCCTCTTCCAAAAGAAGTATAAGGATAAGAACTATTCGGCTAAGAAGCTGGCTGCAGACCTTGGCACCAATACACGGTACATTTCGGCAGTGGTCAATGTCAGATTCCACATGAACTACACTTCACTGGTGAATAAGTACCGTATTGAGGAAGCCATGAGTATCCTGGCCGACCATCGCTACAAAGATCTCAACATGGAGGATATCTCCGACATGGTGGGATTCAGCAACCGGCAGTCGTTCTATGCTTCGTTCTACCGTATTAACGGCTGTACGCCCCGTTCCTACAAGCTGCAGCGCCTCAGCATGGAGCCTGCTCCTCCGGCTCAGCCCAAGAAGAGAGGACGCAAGCCTGGTTCGAAGAACAAGAAGAAGACCCAGGAGGTGCGTGAGGCCACTGCACTCTGAACAATTGCCCACTGCCGCCATGCTGGAGAGCATCAGCGCTGTGGGCACAAAGAATATAGATTAATAACGAATGAGTAAAGAGAGTTTCAACTATTCAGACGAGAAGTTTGCCGATATCCAGTTGCTGCGTTACCGTCTGAATGGTTTCGATGAACTTTCCTTGCAGCAGAAGACTTACGTCTACTATCTTTCGAAAGCCACCTTGGCCGGCCGTGATATTACAACCGACCAATGGTGCAGATTCAATTTGCGCATCAGGAAGACACTCGAAGCTGTATGGGAAGGTTACAAAGGTGACCGTAGTGGAGCCGAGTTCCAGTCATTGAAAACCTATCTATATCGGGTGTGGTTCTCCAATGGGATCCATCATCATTATGGTTGTGTGAAGTTCACGCCCGGCTTCACGCCCGAATTCCTTCAGCACGCCTTGGCAGATGTGCCGTCAGGGCAGCTTCCGCTCCGTAAGGGCGAGAGTGTGGACGACCTGTGCCGGAGCCTTTTCCCAGTTATTTTTGATTCCTCGGTTCTTCCGAAGCGAGTCGACAAAGCCGATGGCATCGACGTGGTGCAGGCGTCGGCATGCAACTATTATGAGGGGGTGACGCAGGCTGAGGTTGAGGATTACTACCGGCAGAAAGCGGCGGAGCATCCTGAATGGGGCGAGCATCAGCCCAGCTACGGACTTAATTCGCGACTGGTGAAGCACAACGACCGGCTTGAGGAACAGGTCTACAAGGCCGACGGTCTCTATGGTCCCTGCATCCGGCAAATCCTCTATTGGCTGGGTAAGGCCGCTGAAGTAGCCGAGAACAAAGAGCAGCAGAAGGTCATCGCCTTGCTGATGGATTATTACCGCACGGGCGACCTGCGCCTCTTCGATGATTACAGCATAGAGTGGCTCCGTCAGCAGGAAGGCGATGTCGACTTCATCAACGGCTTCATCGAGGTCTATGGCGACCCCCTCGGACTGAAAGGCTCGTGGGAAGGGCTTGTGGAATATCGCGACCGCGAGGCCACGCAGCGCACGCGCACCGTGAGCAGCAATGCGCAGTGGTTTGAGGATCACTCACCCGTGGATGCCCGTTTCCGTAAGCCTAAGGTTGTGGGAGTTTCGGCCAGTGTCATCTGTGCCGCCATGCTGGGAGGCGACGAATATCCTGCCTCGGCCATTGGCATCAATCTGCCTAATGCCGACTGGATAAGAGCAGAGCATGGTTCGAAGAGCGTGACGATAGGTAATCTCACGGAAGCCTACAATAAGGCCGCCGAAGGCAACGGATTCTATGAAGAGTTTGTGCCTGACGACGAGATGCGCAAGCTCATACATCAGTACGGCTCGCTATGCGACGATCTGCACACCGACCTTCACGAATGCCTTGGCCATGGCAGCGGACAACTGCTGCCCGGGGTGAGTCCCGATGCGTTGGGCAAGTATGCCGACACAATAGAGGAAGCGCGGGCCGACCTCTACGGCCTTTATTTCATTGCCGATCCGAAGCTGATGGAACTGGGACTGATGCCCAACGGTGAGGCTTGGAAGGCGCAGTACTACACTTACATGCTCAATGGACTGATGACCCAGCTGGCCCGCATAGAGCCAGGACATCAGATAGAGGAGGCTCACATGCGAAACCGCGCCCTCATAGCGCGCTGGGTGCTCAGTCGTGCTGGTGGAAGCGTGCAGCTTCTTACGAGCAACAACACCACGCGGCTGGTCATCAAGGATTACAGCCAGCTCCGCCACTTGTTTGCACTGTTGCTTGCCGAGATTCAGCGCATCAAGAGTACGGGTGATTTCGAGGCTGCCCGCCAGATGGTGGAAGACTATGGCGTGAAGGTGGATGCCCGGCTGCACAGTGAGGTGCGCCGCCGATATGCCGCACTTCACATCGCTCCCTATAAAGGTTTTATCAATCCCTGGATGAGACCCGTCACCGATGCCAACGGCCACATCACCGACATCCAGCTCGACTTTACGGAGACTTTCGAGCACCAGATGATGCGCTACAGTCGGGACTACGGATTTCTACGTCCCTGGGAACAATAAATGAAAGCTATGATGACCGAAGATAAACTGAAGGAGATTAAGCAGTCGTTCCGGCTGATGATGAACGGTCCCGCATCGCAGTCGATGCGGCAGAAAGGGGTGGGCTACAAGCTGAACTGGGGCGTGCCCTTCCCGCAGTTGCGCGCTATGGCAGCCGACTATGGTAAGGATTACCACCTTGCCATAGCCTTGTGGAAAGAAGATATACGCGAGTGCAAGATTCTCGCCACGCTCATCATGCCTGCTGACGAGATGCCCCGTGAGGTGGCTGAGCTATGGCTGGAGCAGGTGCCCAATCAGGAAATGGCAGAGATGTTGGCATTCAATCTGTTACAGCATGCCGACTATGCTCCGGAGATGGCTTACGAGGCAATAGCGAGCTCTCGTCCGCTCTACCAGATATTCGGATTCTCACTGCTGGGCCGGCTCTTCATGAGGGGGCTGGAACCCAACGACCGGGGAGCCAATGAATTCCTCGATCAAGTGGCTGTGGCTCTGAAGGATAGCAATGTCGGCGTGCAGCATGCCGCACTCAACTGCCTGCTTCGCTTTGCCGATTTAGGTCCCCGCTTCACGCACATGGTGCCCAAGTCGCTTGCCGATGCTTATCTGATGTAGACTTAAGGATTGACAAATATCGTTAGGATATGCGGTCGGACAGAAGGGACGAGACCCCGGAAGTCCGACCGTATGTTTTGTGTTCTGATGAGAAGGGCTGCGGATGAGGGGCTGCCGCATTCTGCACACGAGTACCCTTCAATTGTCCGCCATATGCCGTAGATTAGTCCGCCATATGCCGTAGATTAGTCCGCCGTATGGCGTAGATTAGTCCGCCGTATGGCGTAGAATGGTCCACCGTATGGCGTACAAATGACGATCGTACGCCGCATGCCCTCTATCTTTGGCTTTCAATGCCCGCACTCAGCTAGAGTTTTTCTTTGCCATTCCCTTCGTTTGTCTTTTTGCAAATGGAAAATAGAAAGATGAAGCAGAACAGGCAAAATAGTTTCATTCAATAAGGGAAATGCTTTGTCATCTCGATCTTTTTCATTACCTTTGTAGCTGTAGGCAGATAAAGGCTTATGTCATCTGCCGCGGATTTTCTCCGTTCTGACAGCTTTTCTCATCTTTAATTTCTTTATTAAGATTATGCTAAAGAAAATCATACATAATACTACTTTTACCCGTAATGTAGCTCTTCCGGGCATCATCGTGCTGGTGTTGCTCTCGCTGCTCTCGGCGTTATTTCCCTTAAGA